>ENA-OPEX01000083-OPEX01000083.1-human-gut-metagenome-genome-assembly--contig:-NODE-83-length-22057-cov-2.907554_pt1 | contig 22057 bp, 17 predicted proteins | sample MGYA00241303_ERZ501540 | MGnify/ENA primary metagenome ERZ501540 (study PRJEB25962, sample SAMEA2042431) | human gut metagenome | biome: human gut; feature: human-associated habitat; material: faeces...
TAGGCGTCCTTATCGCTGCTGGAGGTGCGCTGGAAGTTGCCTTCTACATGACTGAGCACACGGAGTTTATCCTGCTGGCTGATGACGCTGACGATGCCTTTTGCGCCGCCGTAGGTATCACCGAAGAGTCCCCATCTGCCGGTGGTTCCGTTTTCCTTCTTCTTGCGCAGTGTGATGTCGATGACTTTCTTCAGACTGCTGCATCCCTTCATCACTTCGGCGTTCTGGCACACCTTGATGGTTTCAATCTCCCGAGCCTTGAAATGGTGGAGGAAGGTGGCGTAATCGAGTCCGTATTCCTGGTTGTCGATGCGGATGACGAACTTGCCGTAGAGGTTGGCGAATGGATCTCCGCCGATGATGTTGTTGCCGTCGAGTGAGATGACTTCCGGGCACATCATGAGCACATCGAGGAGTGATTCTTCGCCTGTGAGTTCCATTTCAGGAATATGCATGATGTATCTGTCGCCGATATGTTCTATCGGAGCGGCCTGTGTCTGGTAAGTAGTGCTGGCCATCGCGAGTGCGATGATGAGCAGGCTTTTCTTCGTACTGTTGTTTATCTTCATTTTTTTTCTAATTTATATTATTGGTAAAAAGGATTTCTTCGTGCCAAATTTATTTGCAAAGATAAGCAAAAAACGGGTAATAACGAAAAAATGGAGATTTTTTTATCGTTCAATGCGTAAAAAAGATGTCATTGCAGTAAGATACGCAAGTATGCCAGGCATTTCACCCTTCCTGCATTACGAAAAGAGGAGGGTGATGAGCGGGATGGTAATGATGCTGCCAACCGTGGTGATGAACGTCATCTCGGTGATGAGCGAAGGATTGCGGCCGTATTTCAGACAGAACATCGTGCCGAAACTCGCTACGGGCATCGCAATGACAACCGTATTGATGTCGTTGACCTGATCGCTTACACCACATACCTTGAACAGGAAATAAATGCTCAGAGGTACTACCACAAGACGCAAGAACGAGGAGAGGTATACCTTAGGACTGCCGATAATCTCCTTCACCGGCAACTTAGCCATCGAGGAACCGATAATCATCAGGGCTGCCGGAACCGTTATGTTGCCCACCATCGTTACCGGACGCGCAATGATATCGGGCGTATGAACCCCGAAGGCTACCAGGAGGGCGGCAACAAAGGCACCAAGAAGAGCCGGAGAAAACAGCACCTTAGGATTGAACTGCTTGACGCTGTACTCGCCCTTGATGAGCATGACACCTGCCGTAAAAATAAAAAAGGTGTTCGGCATGTTGAGCAGCGCGGCATAAAAAATGGCCTTCGGACCGAATATGCTTGAAACAATAGGGTAGCCAATGAAACCTACGTTGGCAAACATCAGCGCAAAACCTATCATGCCCTGGTCATCATGATTGCGCGTGATGAGACGCGGCACCCAGAAACCGAATACCAGCAAAAGAATGTAGGTAAGAAAACCTACGCCCAGGAGGGGAAGGATGAGCGTGCGGTCGGGCAGCTCATCGCCCATTACTGACGAGAGCACCAGCAGGGGACAGGTGATATCTACCACCATGCTGGATAACTTCTTGTCAAACTTGTCGCCCATATATCCTAACTTGCAGGCGACGTAACCTAAAATCACGATGATGAAAAGTATCACCATCACTTCCAAATTCTCCATTTATCCTGAAAATCTATACCTTATATATATATGTATGCCGGAATCCCGATATTCTCTCGGAATTTCCGGCAAAAATGGGTTAATCGATAAATCGCCTGGTAATATCTCCGTAGTTCTCGATGCGGCGGTCGCGGAGGAATGGCCACCAGCGGCGCACATTCTCGCTGTGCTTCAGGTCGATATCTACTACCAGGCTCTCTTCTTCCTGATCGCTGGCACGGTAGTAGAGCTCGCCCTGAGGACCGGCTACGAAACTGCTGCCCCAGAACTGGATGCCCTCGGTCTGACCGCTAGGATCAGGCTCGAAACCTACGCGGTTTACGGCGATGACCGGCAATCCGTTGGCTACGGCATGGCCCCGCATCACGGTAGTCCACGCCTCGCGCTGGCGCTGCTGCTCCTCCTCGGTATCATAGGTAGCGTAGCCGATGGCGGTAGGATAGATGAGCATTTCGGCTCCCTGCAGCGCCATCAGACGGGCTGCTTCGGGATACCACTGGTCCCAGCAAACCAGCACGCCGAGCTTGCCTACAGAGGTCTGGATAGGGTGGAAACCGAGGTCGCCCGGAGTGAAATAGAACTTCTCGTAGTAGGCAGGATCGTCGGGGATGTGCATCTTGCGGTATTTTCCGGCTATGCTTCCATCCTTCTCCATCACTACCGCCGTATTGTGGTAGAGCCCCGGAGCGCGGCGCTCGAAGAGGGAGGTGACGATGACAACGCCGAGATCCTTGGCAAGCTTGCCGTAGAAATCGGTCGAAGGGCCCGGAATAGGCTCTGCCAGGTCGAAGAGGTCAACATCCTCTACCTGACAGAAATAGAGGGAGTTATGAAGCTCCTGAAGCACAATGAGCTCTGCGCCGCGATGGGCGAGGTCGATGATGCCTTCTGCCAGGCGCTGCTTGTTATTGGCGATATCTGCCGTATTATGAAGTTGTAATAAACCGACTTTCATTTTTTACTTTTAATGTTAAATGTTGAATGTTAAATGTTGAATGTTGAGTGTTGAGTGTTGAATTTTGAGTCTCTGAGGACTCCCTCGGGCAACTGCATGGTGATGCAGTGGATGCTGCCATGCTGGCGGATGATGGTCTGCGAATCTACACCGATGATTTCGCGGTCGGGGAAGGCGAGCTGAATCTGCTTGCGTGCCTCCTCGTCTTTTTCCGGCTGATTGTAGGTGGGATAAATCACCGCCTTGTTCAGTATCAGGAAGTTGGCATAGGTGGCTGGCAGTCGGTCGCCCTCGCTCTCAGGGTTGGTGGTGAGGCAGTCGCCCTCATCATAGATAGGGTCGGGCATCGGCAGTTTGAGCAAGCGGTAAGGGTATCCCTCCCAGGTGAAGAGACCCTTGAGTTGCTTCTCCAGCGCCTGGAAGTCTTCATACTGCTCATCTTCGGGATTATCGCAGCCTACATATAATAAGGTGTCGTGCGGTGCCACTCTCACGATGGTGTCGATGTGCCCGTCGGTATCATCGCCTATCAGATTGCCGTGATCCAGCCAGACGACTCTCTTGAGCTGGAAGAAAGTCTGCAGCAGATGGTCGATGCTGTCGTGGTCGAGTGGCTGGTTGCGGTGAGGCGCCAGCAGGCACTGTGAGGTGGTGAAGAGTGTACCCTTTCCGTCACTCTCGATGCTGCCTCCTTCGAGCACGAAGCCCTGGTGGTTCTCTATATCGGCATTGAAGGCTGCCTGATAGTATAGTTGCAGGGTGATGGCATTATCCTTCTCCCATCTGAACTTTTCGCCCCAGCCGTTGAACTTGAAGTCGAGTATGCGGTAAGGCACCATCCAGGTGTTCTGCTTTTTGCGCAGCACCATGGTGAGGGGTCCGTGGTCGCGCACCCAGGTATCATTGCTTTCTACCTCGTAGAGCAGCACGCGGCTCATCTGTTCGGCAGAGAGCTTTTTCTTGAGCTGGTATCGGGTGGCAGGCACATCGGGTGTAGCCACAAGCAGCTGCTCGTAGCGCGTGATGATATCTGCCAGTTCGAGATAAGTATCTGTAATTTCAGGCAGATACGGCTTCCAGTCGGTGCCGGCATGTGGCCAGGTGAGCATGATGGCGCTCTGTGGCTCCCATTCGGCAGGGAGTGCGAAATCGCAGGGTAATGTAGATTGATGCATAAGCTATACTATTTTTATGATACGATGTTCTAAACCAATTTATTATACTCTGTTCTTCATCGGGAACCTTTCCTTGGGGACGGGCTCCGTTCTGCTTTTATGAAGTATGCTTGCAAAATTAATAAAAAATCTACAACTATCGGCTGTTTTTGTGAAATATTTTGCGCAAAAGCGAAACTTTGTATTAAAAAAGTTTAAACGGAGGGCTGTATGGAGATAAAATCGGGGAAAAATGAGTAACTTTGCAGTCTAAAAATAAAATATTGAATAGGAGCGTGAAAATTAAACAGGTAGTTGATGCCCTTGAACATTACGCGCCTCTGCCCTTGCAGGAAGGATATGATAATGCCGGCCTGCAAGTTGGATTGACAGAGACGGTGGAAGTATCAGGGGCATTATTGTGTCTTGACGTTACTGAGCAAGTGGTGGAAGAAGCGATAGAAATGGGGTGCAACCTCATCGTTAGCCACCATCCGCTGATATTTCGCAAACTGGCAAGAATATCGGACGAGAACTATGTGCAGCGCACTGTGCGTAAAGCCATCAAGAACGACATTGCCATCGTGAGCATGCATACCAATATGGATGCGGCTACGGGTGGAGTCAACTTTAAGATAGCAGAGAAATTGGGGCTGAAGAACCTGAAATTCTTTGCAGGCGAGAAAGAAGTGGATGGCGTGAAAGGTGGGGAAGGAGTAATAGGCGAAGTGCCCGAAACTGAGGGGTGGGCTGCCGATGACCTGGTGCTCTTGCTGCGCGATAAGTTCGCAGTAGAGAGTGTGCAATGTAATCAGTTGCTTCGTCGTCCTATCAGGCGCGTGGCTCTCTGCGGTGGTGCAGGCTCGTTTCTTCTTGACGCTGCCATACAGGCTGGTGCTGATGCCTTTATCACAGGCGAAATGCACTATCATGAATACTTCGGTCATGAGCAGGAGATTCAGATCTGCGTCATTGGTCATTACCAGAGCGAGCAGTACACCAGCGAAATCTTCAAGAGTATCATCGAGGAGAAATGTCCGGGAGTAAAGTGCTTGATCTCTGAAATCAATACCAACCCGATCATTTATCTTTAGAAAGTTGAACAACAATACGGACTCAGTCTATAGAAGTTACAGGAAAGCAATATACATTAAACACATATAATTTATAACATAATGGCAAAGAAAGATCCTACAGATTTGACAGTAGAAGAGAAATTGAAAACCCTCTTCCAGCTGCAGACTACCTTGTCGGGTATCGACGAGAACCGCGCATTGAGAGGCGAGCTTCCTCTCGAAGTTCAGGACTTGGAAGACGAGATTGCTGGTCTTAACACTCGTATCGAGAAGATACAGCACGAGATTGAGCAGTTCCAGAAGGCTGTAAGCCAGAAGAACGGCGAGATCCAGGAGGCACAGGCAAGCTTGAAGCGCTATCAGTCACAGCTCGACACTGTAAGCAACAACCGTGAATATGATACTTTGAGCAAGGAAATCGAGTTCCAGCAGTTGGAAATCGAACTTTGCGAGAAGAAGATTCGTGAGGGTCAGCAGAAGATTCAGGAGAGACAGGCTGACTTGGCTTACACACAAGAGCACAAGGCCGACCGCGAGAAAGGTTTGGTAGAGAAGCGTTCTGAGCTCGACGACATCATGTCGGAAACGCGTGATGAGGAAGAGCGTCTGAAGGAGAAGGCGCTCGACTTGGAGAAGAAGATCGAACCTCGTCTGCTTGCCAGCTTCAAGCGTATCCGCAAGGGTGCCCGCAACGGTTTAGGTATCGTATATGTACAGCGTGATGCCTGTGGTGGTTGCTTCAACAAGATTCCTCCTCAGCGCCAGCTTGACATCAAGATGCACAAGAAGATCATTCCTTGTGAGTATTGTGGCCGTATTCTCATAGACACAGAGTTGGCTGGTATTAAGATCAGCGCTCCAGAAGAGGAGAAGCCAAAGCGCAAGCGTTCCATTCGCAAGAAGAAGACCGAAGATGCTTATTAATATAGCAAACTAAGAATAAGGGTGTTTCGTCCTACCATTCATTAAGCATGGCTGATGAAACACCCTTTATTCATGCAACTATATCGCTGTCTTCTGTATTTCATAACTAACTGAAACAATTTGTATAGTATTAAGACAACTCATGACTTTATGGGTGACGGATAGATACTCTTTTACTTTTGAATGATAAAGTAAAGAACTTTTCTCAAAATTATTGCTATTTACAATAATTTTTGTACTTTTGCAACGAAATGGGTAGCAAAATCCACATCTTGCTAAGTGTGGCACAGCCTTTGCTATGCATTTTTCATCATCAATACGAACGAATATGACAAAGAAAGAAGAAGACTTTAACTATAAGATAGACTTAGACCTCATGCGCCAGGGCGCAGAAACCCTGCGCAACGATGACGGATTCTCTTTCCCCGATGAAGACGAGGACGGTCTCTTCGCCGACAACGACGATGACGATGATGTTCGCGACAACGCAAGCAAGAACACTTCCTCAGCCAATCGACGTCAGGTAAATACCAAGAAGAAGTCAAAGACCCCCATCATCGACCATTTCAGTCACGACCTAACCCAGGCAGCTTCCGAAGGTAAGCTCGACCCTGTAGTGGGACGCAGCAAGGAGATAGAGCGCGTGATCGAGATCTTGGGACGACGCAAGAAGAACAACCCTATATTAATAGGTGAGCCTGGTGTGGGCAAGAGCGCCATCGTGGAAGGACTGGCACAGCTCATTGACAAGCAACAGGTGTCTGGACTGCTCTTCAACAAGCGCGTAGTAGAGCTCGATATGACTGCCATGGTGGCAGGAACCAAGTTTCGTGGGCAATTCGAAGACCGTATCAAGGGACTCATCCGTGAGTTGGAGGAATCGCCCGACATCATCGTCTTCATCGACGAGATCCACACCATTGTGGGAGCAGGCAATGCGCAGGGAAGCATGGATGCAGCCAACATTCTGAAGCCAGCCTTGGCAAGAGGCGTGATACAGTGTATCGGCGCCACTACCCTCAATGAATACCGCAACTCGATAGAGAAGGACGGTGCCTTGGAGCGCCGTTTCCAGAAAGTCATAGTAGAACCTACCACTGCCGAGGAGACACTCCAGATACTCAACAATGTGAAGGAACGCTACGAGGAGCACCATCATGTCGTCTACAGCGATGATGCCCTGCAGGCTTGCGTCAAATTGGCAGACCGCTACGTCACCGACCGTTTCTTCCCCGACAAAGCTATCGACATCATCGACGAGGTAGGTTCACACATTCATCACAGCCATTCCTCTGTTCCACAACCCATCCTCGACCTGCAGGAAGATATTGTGAAGGTGAAGGGATGCAAGCAGAAAGCAGTTGCGAACCAGAATTTTGAATTGGCAGCCAGCTACCGCGACCAACAGGCGCAGATGGAGAATCGTCTGGAGAGCATGAAGCTGATGTGGGAACGTGGCGAAGGCGAGGAGGTCCTGCCTGTAGACGAAATCGACGTGGCGCAGGTGGTGAGCCGTATGACGGGCGTACCCGTTGAACGCATGGAGGAAGCTGAGAGCAGTCGTCTGCGCAAGATGGGCGTCACCCTCAAGAGTGCTGTCATCGCACAGGATAAGGCCATCGACACTATGGTGAAAGCCATCCAGCGCAACCGTGTTGGGCTGAAAGAACCCAACCATCCCATTGGGGCCTTTATGTTCCTGGGACCTACTGGTGTGGGAAAAACTTATCTCGCCAAGAAGTTGGCAGAACAGATGTTTGGCTCTGCCGACGCCCTGATTCGCGTTGATATGAGCGAGTACTCTGAGAGTTTCAATACCTCCCGTCTTGTAGGTGCGCCTCCGGGATACGTAGGCTATGAGGAGGGCGGACAGCTCACCGAGAAGGTAAGACGCAAACCCTATTCCATCGTGCTGCTCGACGAGATAGAGAAGGCACACAGTGACATCTACAACATCCTGCTCCAGGTGATGGACTATGCCCGACTTACCGACAACAAGGGTCAGGCACCGGCCGTCTCATCGACTTCCGCAACACAGTCATCATCATGACCTCCAATGCGGGAACGCGCCAACTCAAGGAGTTTGGCCGTGGCGTGGGTTTCAATGCGGGCAGTGCTCATGGCAACCTGCTCGACGAAAAGGACAAGGAGTATGCACGCAGCATTATACAGAAGAGCCTGAGCAAGCAGTTCTCGCCTGAGTTCCTGAATCGTCTCGACGAGATCATCACCTTCGACCAGTTGGGCCTCGATGCCATCAAGCAGATCATCGATATTGAACTGAAGTCGCTCTTCAAGCGTGTGGAGGACATGGGATACCACATCCGCATCACTGACAAAGCGAAGGAGTTTGTGGCCATCAAGGGTTACGACGTGCAGTTTGGTGCCCGTCCTTTGAAGCGTGCCATCCAAACCTACATCGAAGATGGCGTTTGTGAGCTGTTGCTGGGCGATTCGCTGTCTGCGGGTGAAACTATCGTCATTGGCAAGAACCCCAACAAGGATGAGTTGACCTTCACTCCACAAAGTTAATATAGGTTAATGCGCAAAAACAATTTCATCGGTTGAAATTATTTCATTACCTTTGCAGTTGTTTAAAAAAAGCAAGCCATGATGGCTCAGTTGGTAGAGCAACGCATTCGTAATGCGTGGGTCGCGGGTTCGAGTCCCGCTCGTGGCTCTTTCTTGTGAAAGGAGTTAGTATTTTCCTTCGCGAGATTAGCACATCGGTAGTGCACGGGCTTCCCAAGCCTGTGAGGCGGGTTCGACTCCCGTATCTCGCTCAGAACATCAGTAACCCAGGGTTGAACCCTGGGTTTCTTGTTTTTATTAACATCTTTTCAGCCTTCTATAGCAACAAAATCACTTTTTTCGAGTTATTACATAAATATAACTAAGATAATAGAACAAAAATGAAGAAACATATCATACTTGTACTGGCGCTCGTCCTGTCTTCAGGGCCTCTTTTCGCACAGAGTTCACACATGACCGATGATCAGGTCATGAGCTTTGTGGTGAAAGAACATGAGCGTGGCACAGCCAATTCGCAGATTGTTACCAAACTGATGCAGAAGGGCGTAGACATCTCCCAGATTCGACGTGTACGCAATAAGTATCAGAAGATGTCGCAGCAGAACGAGCTCTACAGCACAACCGCTGCAGGAAATGCAGGCAACAAGAGAATGCGGACCAACAATGGTAAGCATAGAGAAGATTACCAGGACAAGGACAAAGAGAAGCAGGCTTCAACCTATAGCAACTATCGCATCCAGAGCAAGCAGAACGACAGCTACTACTCATCTTATGATGAAACCAACCCAGATTATGACGATTTCAGCAAGGAGATGAACGCCCTGGTACCCGATACAGCTACCATGGTAAAACAGCTGCAGGCTGAGCTCAACCAGAAGCGCAGTAAGGTTTTCGGCCGTGACATCTTCAATAACAAGGACCTCAGTTTCGAGCCAAATATGAACATCGCTACCCCACAGAACTATCGTCTGGGGCCTGGCGATGCCGTCATCATCGATATCTATGGCGCCTCTCAGAAAACCATCGAGAGCACCGTTTCGCCAGATGGTGAAGTAACCATCGAGGGTTATGGACCGGTCAGCGTTTCAGGCTTAACCGTAGCTCAGGCTAATGCCCGCCTGCGCAATACCGTGGGCAGCAGATACCGTTCAAGCCGCATCAAGCTTACCGTAGGACAGACCAAGACCATCATGGTAAACGTGATGGGCGAGGTTAAGATTCCGGGCACCTATACCCTCTCAGCCTTCGCTACCGTATTCCATGCACTCTACATGGCTGGCGGAACCAACGATCTGGGTACATTGCGAAACATCAAGGTATACAGACACAACAAACTGGTAACGGTTGTTGATATTTACGACTATATTCTGAACGGCAAACTGACGGGTAATGTCCGCCTTGCCGACAACGATGTCATCGTAGTAGGTCCATACGATTGTCTCGTAACCATCGCCGGAAAGGTCAAGCGCCCGATGATTTACGAAATGAAGAAGAACGAGAGTGTCAATTCCCTTCTGAAGTATTCTGGTGGTTTTACAGGCGATGCCTACAAGAAATCAGTAAGACTGAACCGCAAGACCGGCAGAGAACGTGCCGTATATAATATAGAAGAGTTCGACTTCTCCAGTTTCCGTATCGATGACGGCGACTCAATCAGCGTAGACAGCATCCTGCCACGCTACGCCAACACCGTAGAGGTGAAAGGAGCCGTATTCCGTCCGGGCATGTACAATCTGGGCGAGCAGATCAACAGCGTACGCACTCTGGTAGAGCATGCCGAAGGATTAACAGAGGAAGCCTTCACCAACCGTGCCGTAATGCACCGCATGAAGTCAGACCGCTCACTCGAAGTAGTAAGTGTAGACATTGCCGGCATCATGAACGGCAAGACTCCAGATATCCCATTGAAGGAAAACGATGTTCTCTTCATCCCTACCCGACAGGAAAAGATTGTAGAGCGCACCCTCACCATCCGTGGCGAAGTGCAGTATCCAGGCGTCTATCAATATGCCGACAATGAGACCCTCGAAGACTTCGTTCTTCAGGCAGGCGGCTTAACCGACAAAGCTTCAACCGTTAATGTAATGGTAAGCCGTAGAGTGATGGATGCCAAGGCTTTACGTCCAGATAGCGTTATCGCCAAGACCTACACCTTATCTCTTAAAGACGGCTTCGTTATCGACGGCACCCCAGGCTTCAAGCTGATGCCATTTGATGAAGTAATGATTCGTCAGAGTCCGGCTTATGTAGAGCAGCAGAACGTATCAATTACCGGTGAAGTGATGTTTGCCGGTCTCTATACATTAGACCGTCGCAACGCACGCCTGAGTGAACTCTTCAAGAAGGCAGGTGGAGCTACCGACCAGGCATATCTCAAGGGAGCCCGCATCATCCGCAAAGCCAACGAACAAGAGAAGCAGCGCATGGAGGCAGTATTGAAGATGCAGCGCGAAGAGATACAGAAAAATCTTCTGCAACTAGCCTCCAGCAGCAACAATGCCAGTGCCATCTCGCAGACCTCTAAGGATGTAGAGCGTACCAACATAGAGAAGTTCAACGTACCTAGCGAATACCCTGTAGGTATCGATCTTCCTGAGGCACTGGCGAACCCAGGCAGTGATGCCGACATCATCTTGCGCGAGGGCGACCGTCTGGTCATTCCTCAGTACAATGGTACGGTAAAGATCAATGGTGCCGTAATGTTTGCCAACACGGTAGCCTACGAAAAGGGCAAGAAGGCAAGCTACTATATCGATCAGGCAGGTGGTTTTGCCTCAGATGCATTAAAGAGCAAGGCATACATCATCTATATGAATGGCAAGGTAGCCAAGCTCTCTCATGGTGCCAAAGTGCAGCCAGGCAGCGAGATTGTCGTCCCAGCTAAGCTGAAGCGCAAGATGAGTACCGCCGAAATGATGAGTATGGGAAGCAGCATGAGCAGCATCGCCGCCATGATTGCTACGATTGCTAATATGAGTAAGTAAGAATAATCAAACACCTATAAAAAAGGAGTCATTTTATGAAATATCCTATAGGAATACAAGATTTCGAAAAGCTACGTACAAATGGATATTCGTATGTAGATAAGAGCCGATTCGTGTACAAGTTGGCGACAGAGGGAGAATACTATTTCCTCAGTCGCCCACGCCGATTCGGAAAGAGTCTCTTTCTGTCTACTTTGGAAGCATACTTCCAGGGTAAGAAAGAACTCTTCAAGGGCTTAGCCATATATGACTTGGAGACAGAATGGAAGAAATATCCTATCTTCCATATTGATCTCAATACAGCCAACTTTCGAGAGAAAGACAGCCTGTATATGGTGCTTAATGACTACCTCACAACTTGGGAAAGCAAATATGGAGCCCGTGAGTCAGAAGCCACACTTGCCCTTCGTTTCAAGGGTGTGATAGCAAGAGCTGCGGAGAAAGAAGGATGTGGTGTCGTAATTCTTATAGATGAATACGACAAGCCTATACTCCAAACCCTGCACGACCCAGAGTTACAGGCAGAACACCGTGCACAGCTGAAAGCATTCTATTCGGTATTGAAGACACAAGACCGATATATCAAGTTTGCATTCCTCACAGGTGTAACCAAGTTTGGCAAGGTTAGCGTGTTCAGCGACCTCAACAACCTGACGGATATCTCGATGGACCACCGTTATATCAGCATCTGCGGAATGACAGAGAAAGAACTGCTTGCGAATTTCAAGGAAGGTATCAACGAATTAGCCGAAGCCAATGGCGATACAGAAGAAGCCACAATAGCAAAACTGAAGGCAAGATACGACGGATATCATTTCGAGGAGAATACAATAGGAATCTATAACCCATTCAGCGTACTGAACACTTTGTCAAGACTTCGCTATAAAGACTACTGGTTTGAGACTGGCACACCAACATTTCTAGTTGACTTGCTGAAAATGCACAACTATCGTTTGCCAGACATGACAAAGGAAAGAGTATCAGACGATGTAATCAACAGCGTGGATTCACTGTCAACCAATCCGATACCTGTGATATACCAGAGTGGTTATCTCACTATCAAAGGCTATGACGAAAGGTTTAAGAAATACCTGCTAGGTTTCCCTAACAGAGAAGTGGAAGAAGGTTTCCTCAATTTTCTATTGCCGTTATATACATCGGCAGGCAATAATTCGCCTTTTCTGGTCGACGAGTTTGTTCAGGATGTAGAGTCAGGCAATCCCGAACGCTTTATGCAGCGCATGAAGGCGTTCTTTGCCGATACAAGCTATCAGGTAGTGGGCAATGCTGAGCTTTACTTCCAGAATGCAATGTATCTTGTCTTCAAGATAATGGGATTCTACACTCAGGTGGAGCGTCCCACAAGCGACGGTCGCATCGATGCCATCATTCAGACTCCCAACTATATTTATGTAATAGAGTGCAAACTCGACCGTACGGCAGATGAGGCTATAAAACAGATAGAAAACAACGGATATGCCGAACCTTTCCTTATGGACAAGCGTAAGTTGTACAAAATAGGAGTGAGCTTTTCAAGCGAAACAAGAGGAGTGGCAGAGTATAAGATAAAGTAAGCTATTTGCTGACAAATAAAATGTATCGAATAAATACTAAATGACAAATACAACAACATTGATAACAAACAGCCGAAACAAGATGTTGAGAAACAACATCTTGTTTTCTGGTTTTCTAAAGATAGTCGGGCTTCTTACGTCGCTCGTCATAGTACCTATTACCATTAACTATCTTAACAATGAGGTATACGGCATATGGATGACTATTACCTCCATACTTTATTGGATAACAACATTCGATATTGGCCTGGGAAACGGTATGCGCAACTACTTGGCTGAAGCATTGGCCACAAACGACACAAAGCTCGGAAAGAAGTATATCAGCACAACAATGCTACTGCTTAGCCTCATCGCACTATCTATGGCTATAGTGCTGCTATATCCACTAATCACTATCAACTTCAACAGCTTCTTTAATACCAACGCTATAGCTGGCAACGAATTGCGCATGGCTGTCGTCATAGCTGTAGGATTCACTCTTATGAATTTTGTGCTTAAAAACATAGGAATGATATTCGTTGCCATGCAAAAGTATGCCATCAACGACCTTTTGTCTATATCGGGCAATGTGATTGCCTTAATATTAATATATATACTGACCAAAGTTACAACTGGTAATCTTGTTTTGGTTGTATTGGCTTACACTATGACCAGCTGCGTGGCATTTCTACTTGCAGCCATACCATTATTTTGGAAGCATCCCGAACTAAAGCCATCGTTAAGATTCTTCGATAAGAGCCTTGGCAAGAAGATTGTAGGCAAAGGATTTGGATTCTTTGTAATACAGATAAGCAGCTGTCTGGTGATATTCGGTGCAGCCAACTTCTTCATAACCCAGTCGTGCGGTCCCGCTGCTGTAACAACATACAACATTGCCTACAAGTTCTTCAACCTGCTGGTGATAGCTTATACTATAATACTTGCCCCTATGTGGAACGCCTACACAGATGCATACGTCAAGGGCGACATGCAGTGGATAAAGGCTACGTTCAACAAGGCATTGAAGTTTTGGGTATTATCGATTTGCGGAGGATTGGGCATGTTGCTAATATGCAACTTGTTCTACAAATTATGGATAGGCAATATGGTAAACGTGCCATTGTCGGTATCAGCAAGCACGCTGATATACGTGTGCTTCTTCAACCTCAACAATTGCGCCACCTACCTTATCAATGGACTGAACAAAATATTCGTCCAAATTATAATATCTTTGGCTGTAACAACGTTATATATAATAACCGTACTTGCTTTTGGCAGAAAACTTGGTGTAGAGGGTATTGTGCTCAGTATGGCAGCAAGCTATGCGGTGATGAGCGTAGTGCATCTATACCAATGCCGAAAACTAATCAACGGCAAGGCAGACGGAATATGGAACAAATAACGAACATATCAAAAACTATATGTCAAACAAGATAAGTGTCATAACAGTCGTATATAATGACGCCAAGAACATACGCCAGACAATGGAAAGTTTCTTCTCACAGACGTGGGAAGACAAGGAGCTTATTGTCATAGACGGTGGCAGCACGGATGGTACTGTTGACATTATAAAGGAGTATTCTGACAGGTTAGGATACTGGTGCTCCGAGAAAGACAAAGGAGTGTATGATGCTATGAACAAGGGAGTGATGCATGCTTCCGGTGACTGGATAAATATTCTCAACTGTGGAGATGCGTATTGTTCCGGGAAATCTCTTGGCGACGCAATAAACAACTGTGATGCAGACAATGCAGATGTGATTTATGGTAATTCTATACGTCGCCAGCTCGGACACACAATAAATGATATAGCATCAGATGATGTGCGAGGTCTTGATTATGCACCGGTATACAGGCATGGTTCATCATTGGTAAGGGCGCAAATCCATAAGGAAAACCTGTTTGACCTTTCCAAAAAGAAGAAATACGGATATGCCCTTGATTGGTATCTGATATATACTCTTTACAGGAAAGGATACCGCTTCGTAAAGACAGACGCTTTTATAGAGACTTATGATGTGGACGGAATGTCAAATCATCCGATAAGAAGCACATGGCTGAATTATAGAGTCGTTACGAGTGACGGCATCGTAATGAGGAAGCTGTTGAAGTTCTTCGTGGCTTTTTTCCTTGCAGTTGCAACTCATGGAGCACTGTATAGAGTGATGAGAAAATTCGTTTTGGAAACATATACCAATACAATACTCTCTCATGTGCCGATATGGAAAGTCAGACGTTTTGCTCTTCAGCTTATACGTATGAGGGCAGGGCTGGGAACCTATATAGATAGGCATTGCTATTTTATGGATCCAAACAGGTTGCGTATAGGCAAGTATAGCCATATAAACAGGATGTGTACCCTTGATGCAAGAGGCGGCCTTAATATAGGTGATAGCGTATCGGTGTCGCATGGAGTAATGCTCATGACAGGCAGCCATGACATAAATGCAATAAATTTCCCTGTCAATTACAAGCCTATCAATATCGAAGACTATGTCTGGATAGGCTGTGGTGCAATAGTCTTGCAGAATGTCACCATCGGTAAGGGTGCTGTTGTGGCAGCAGGCTCTGTCGTTACGAAAGACGTTCCGCCTTATGCTATAGTAGGAGGCATACCAGCCAAAGTGATAGGAAAGCGTAGTGATAATTTAGATTATAAATGTGAACCATAGTAAAAATAGAATATGAAAGAGGTAGATATCTTGAGTGTAGTTGGAAGAGTCTTTTCCAACAAGAAATCATTAATAGTTTCGGTTGTAGTAGGTGCTATAGCAGGTGTAGTTATCGCCTTGTCTGTTCCTAAGCAATTCACTTCTTCAGTGATATTGGCTCCGGAAATGTCGTCGGGAGGTTTGGGACTGTCAGACAATCTTGCCGATATGGCATCATCGTTTGGTATAGACCTGTCGTCAACGGGAAAGAACATGGATGCGCTCTATCCGGAGATTTATCCGGAGATATTGTCGTCCTATGACTTCATAAGTACTCTTTTCGGAGTGAATGTCAGACTGAAGGAAGATCCTACGCTGCGAACATACCATAAGCATATCCTGATGGATACGAAGTTCCCGTTTTGGGAATATCCTAAGATATGGATTACCAACAAGATGATGTCACAGACAGAAAAGAAAGACCTGAAGGGTACAGGAGTTGCCGATCCGTTCAGAGCTTCAAAGATAGATATCGATGTGAGTAAGATAATTGCGGAGAATATAAGCTGCCTTATTGACAAGAAGACGAGTGTTATTCTTATCTCCGTAACAGACCAGGATCCTATGGTGGCTGCAATCATTGCCGACACTATACAGAGCCGTTTGCAGTATTACATTACTGATTACCGCACCAAGAAGGCGAGAAACGACATGAAGTATTATACAAAGTTGTATAATGAAGCACGAAGTGCCTATCTGAAAGCCCAGAAGAAGTATGCCTCTTTCTGTGACTCCAACCAGGATGTCGTGCTTGAGAGCTTCCAGGCAAAGCGCGATGAACTGGAAAACGACATGCAGTCAGCATTTACCTTGATGAGCCAGATGTCGACACAGGTGCAGGCTGCCAAGGCTAAGGTGCAGGAGCGTACTCCAGCCTATACGATGATACAGTCACCAAAGATGTCATATAAGGCCTCAAGCATGTCGCGTGCGGCGATAGTGTTGATAACGATTTTCGTTGCCATAATGATAAATGCCTTTTGGGTACTTTTCCTAAGAGACATAGTATGTAAGAAAAAGGCAGGAGCGAAGTCAGAAAGAGGCGGCGATGCTTCTGTTTCATCAGATGAAGATACAGACAAACAGTAGTTTAGAATCCCAACAAGTACAATGATATATTCAATTCCATATCTGTTGCTCATTTCCTTCTATGGAATCATGGCTCTATGGTACAACCAGACCAAGAACCTTGATTCCAGGCCAGTGAATGTGTCGTTGTGTATGCTTATCACGTTGTTGTTCTGGGGCTTCAGGGGCTTCTGCTTTTATGATTGGATGTCGTATTATCCGATGTTCCTTCATGCAGGGATAGAGAATTTCTCAGACAACATAACATCCATGGAGCCAGGCTTCTGCCTGCTTATTACGGCATGCAAGGAGATATACGACAGTTATATCTTCTTCGCCTTCGTCTGCTCGTTGATAAATCTGGCGTTGCTTTCGAATTTCCTTCTGAAGCATACGGACAATTATCCGTTGGCATTACTTGTCTGCACGGTATTCGGTTGCTTTCTGTTGTTTACCGACCTTATGCGAAATGCCATTGCCGTGTTTATATTCATAAATGCCATCGACTATCTTGCCGAGAAGAAGATATGGAAATACTTTCTGATGGTGTTGTTGGCTCTGTCATTCCATTATTCAGCAATAATGTATATCCCTTTGTATTTCTTTGCAAGGAAGAAGATGAAGCGATGGGTGTTTGCAACGATATTCTTTGCAGGAGTAGTCATCTATGCCCTGCATATATCCCTCTTCGTAAATCTCTCAACGTTCTTGTTGAGTCTGGTAAATCCCGACCTTGAGGAAAAGGTACGTTATTATCTTGACGAGACTGCTGCAAAGTCGCCGGGTATCAACTTCGTCTTTCTGGAACAGGTCTTCACGGGCGGACTTGTATTATTCTATATGGACAAGCTGCGTGAGGTACGTAAGGATGCGGACATATATATAAACTGTATCTTGCTGTTCTTTGTCATGACATTCATGCTGCATGAGTTCGTGACGCTTAGTGGCCGTATGTCAATATTGTTTGGCGTAGGATATTGGATAATATGGTTAGACCTGCTGAGATGCTTCAAGTTCACAAATAACAGAAGACTCTTCATCCTGTTTATATGCGTATATTGTTTCCTGCGTATTCTTGGACATACCAGCAACCCATTGGCAAATTACAATAATGTGTTGATAGACTATGAGTCTTACCAGGAGCGTGTGCTTATATTCAAGAAGACCTTCAAGGATTGACGGGCATGACAATGACAAATAAAATGTAATCGTATGAAAATAGCTTATATAGGAAAAATACAACTTTCGGATGCTGACCTGTCGTATTTGAATAGTGCGCAGAAGCTGTCGGACATAACATACATAATGGAAGTTACGCCACGCTTCATGAAAGGTCCGGCATACAATATCGGCAAGATATATCCGCATTCGGGTGTGTTTAAGGCAACAGAGGCTTATCCGGAGTTCGAGAAATATTCGCGTATCATAGACGTAGACAAGTTCTATGTCGTAAACACATGCGGCAAGTTCTGGCAGCTGAAAGCCTTCTGGACCAATTTCCTGCTTTTATTGTTTCTTATAAAGAACAAGTTTGACGTCATCCATCTCACATGGCCGGCAAACGTATATGAGTTCATCATATATATGCTGAAGCGCAAGATTATATTGACAGTCCACGACCCATTTCCGCATACCGGACTCGATACCCGTATTGTGCGTCTGCGCCGTAAGGTGGCATTCAGATGCGTGCCGCATTTCATTATATTGAACAAGGCGCAGAGAGAGAAATTCCTTTCCTTCTACCACCTTCCCTCGTCAGCGGTAATCGACAGCAGACTTAGTTGCTATACCTATCTCAATATGGTAGAGCAGGACATGACGACCGTGCCGGAACAGAAATATATCCTTTTTGCAGGAAAGATATCAAAGTATAAAGGGGTGGAGTATCTGCTTGAGGCTATGAAGAAGGTGCATAATACGTTCCCTGACATAAAGCTCGTTGTTGCCGGCGGCGGTAATTATCATTTTGACATATCCGGATATGCCGCCCTGCCATATATAGACATAAGGAATCGCTTCATTCCCGATGAAGAACTCGTGGCTTTAATGAAGAAGACACAGTTTATGGTCTGCCCTTATACTGATGCCACGCAGAGTGGAGTGATAATGTCTTCATTCACATTCGGCACGCCGGTAATAGCCACGAAGGTAGGGGGACTACCAGAGATGCTCGGCAACGGCAAGTATGGAATGCTGGTGAAAGAAAAAGACACGGATGCCCTTTACCAGGGAATATGCAGTTTGCTTTCCGACGAGGAGCAGCTCGCCGACTATCGTAAAGAGATAGCAAAGGATTATACAAGCGACGGCTACCTGTCGTGGAAGACCATTGCTGAGGAACTGCGCGAATCCTACCTGCAGATGGCAAGTAGGAAATTGACACTTTGTTTTACTTTAAATTACTGCGTATGATGAAGACTCTGTTTATCACCCGTCATTATCTTGACGAGATGCTGGGAGGTCCCAACTGTTCAAAGGCGTTTGTGAGGGCGGTTGCAAGTATCTGTCCGGACACGACATTGATATATCCGGAACATAATGACAGGAAGAGCAACCTCTACTTCCTTAAGGAGTATGACGGAATGAAACTCCTGCCCGTATACGACAAGCGTCCTAAATGGCAGAAATGCCTGGATATGTACAGAGGAAGACTTCATCGCTTCGGACCCTTCGTAAAGGACTATCTTAAATCGCATGCCTTCGATATAATATTCATCGACCATTCCTTCACCGCATCATCGGGAGTACTGGAGGCTGCCATGCGGAATGGAGCGAAGATAATAACCATGCACCATAATGTGGAGGCGCAGTATATCAAGGACAACCAGCCGAGCTGGCTGTTTCGTATACCGAACAACCACTTTGCCCTAAAGGCAGAGCGCAATGCCATACTGAACAGCACGCTGAATCTTACGTTGACAGACGACGACAAGGCAACGTTCATCGCCCGCTATCCCGAAAAGGAGTCCTCTTTCCATACCATCGGAGTCTTTGAGTATGATGAAGCGAAGGAGAGTAGGATAAGCGTGGAAGAAGGGCTGAAGTTCGTCATCTCCGGTTCTATGAGTGCCACGCAGACAGAGACTGCCACTCTGCATTTCCTTGAAGAATACATGCCGGTGCTTAATGCGACCTGTCCGGATGCCGCACTTGTGATAACGGGAAGAAACCCTTCGCACCGAATCCTTGACTCTTCAGCCAGATACAATAATATAAAGGTGATACCAAATCCCGATGACCTTACGGCAGAAGTCATAAAGGGCAACTACTATATCTGCCCGTTGCATACGGGAGGAGGCTTGAAGCTGCGCTGTATGGATGCCCTTCGTGTGGGACTGCCTATACTGGCACACAGGATGTCCACCCGTGGCTATGAGGCAATACAAGCCGACGGTTACCTCTTCTCCTATTCCACTCCAGGCGAGTTTGCGGTAGCGTTGCAGAAGATAACCGCCATACATGGCTCCCATGCGAGAGTGGTGGAGAGCTTCAACTCGCATTTCTCCTTCCAGGCAGGAAGAAGACGGTTTGAGGAAATGATAAGACTCATCCGTAGAGAAATCGGGAGATGATGTACATGATGAGAAAGGTAATTCGATAAAAAGAACATGATATCTTTTGTCGTATGCCGTAATTACGTTACTTTTGCATCTATTATAATTTCAAGCCCTAACAAATTAGAGCAATATAGCCAAAACATTGCAGCCGACTACGACTCTGGCGACTTGTCGTGGAAAGCAATAGCCAAGGACTTAAATATAAAGTATAAAAAATAGACAATAAAATGAATATAACAGTATCTATTGTAGTTGTTGAATATTTTTCGGAAGAAGACATATATAAATGCGCTAACTCTATAGCCAACAACTTAAATGTCTCTTATGAGATAATAGTATCGTCTAACTCTTGCTACAACAAAGAGAAACAACAAAAACTAACACAGACAGACAAGCGTGTGCGCTGGATTTTCAATGCTAAAAATGGTGGGTTTGCCTATGCCATGAATCAAGGACTGAAGGTTGCACAAGGTCAATATCTTGTTATAATGAATTCTGACTGCATTATACAGTCTGATTTGGATGGTATGATAGAGTTCTTGCAGAAACACGAGGATGTTGGTGCTATAGCGCCAAAGATAGTAGATGCAGCTGGCAATATACAAGACACTGCCCGACAATATGTATCGATGCCACGTTATGTATCAAGACAAATAAAACGTGTACTGAAACATAAGGAGAGTGTGCTAAACTCATCAATGAACTACTCGCAAATACAGACCGTCGACTGGGTTATTGGCGCGTTTATCATGGTAAGCCGCAAAGCATACGAAGCTACGGGCGGACTTGACGACAACTTCTTTATGTATGCCGAGGACTTAGATTGGTGTACACGTATCAGACAACACGGAATGGAAGTGGTATACTATCCCAACAGCTTTATTATATATAAGGGAACCCGTAGAGCACGCAACAACTCTAAGTATGCCAAGATATTCATTCGCAGTCATCTGTATTACTGGAAGAAATTTGGTTTCTTATGGGGATATCCTAAACGCCGGAAAATTTACTACGACGAGTGATGACGAGAGGTGCTTATCCAACGCAATGCTGGATACAACATCATTAAGCAATGATATATCATTCTACCCATAAACGAAACCTTATAGAACGACTTTACCTCAAGGGGTAAGTCGTTCTTTTTCATATATGGCGAGTAGTGGAACAACAACCTGAACATATAATAATATATATCGCTCAATGTTATTCCACTAAAATTGTTTCTACACCAATCCAAAAAACAAACATCAGCTTTAAACTTTCTCTCTATCCTGCTTCGAGTTACGCGTGGCAATAAGGTGGGATTTTATTGCCACGCATTACCACGCTCTGAACCAGATACGAAAATTCTGATAAGATACTTTTTTTCGAATGAGGCTTACGTAATGTTGGAGTAAGGCTTATGTAACATTCAACTGAGGCTTACTTGAAAAGCAAATGAAGCTTACTTGAAAGGCAAATGAAGCTTACTTGAAAGGCAAAAGAGACTGACTAGCCTGGAATCACAATGCTTCTGAAATTACATCCCGACGTATCTTGTACTACGTCGGGATGCATCTCTTACTGCATCAGGACGTATCCGATGCTATGTCGGGACGTAATTTTGCACTTGCATGTTCCAATATAGCTTCCATACGAGAAACAACAAGACCAGATACCGCACAAAGATAAAGCATACTTTGCAAGCCATCGCAAGAATAGCCAAACTTTTTTGATTATTTTATGTCTATAGATGAAATTTACTGCCGATTATACAATAAATAATAATATTCTGGGTTATTATAGAAAAGAAAATAAATAAAATACTAAATAACAATACTGCGTTAAATTAACATTTAATCGTCTGTAAATCAATAACTTATATTAAGAAATGCTTATGAAAACTTAA
>ENA-OPEX01000086-OPEX01000086.1-human-gut-metagenome-genome-assembly--contig:-NODE-86-length-21826-cov-2.023839_pt1 | contig 21826 bp, 3 predicted proteins | sample MGYA00241303_ERZ501540 | MGnify/ENA primary metagenome ERZ501540 (study PRJEB25962, sample SAMEA2042431) | human gut metagenome | biome: human gut; feature: human-associated habitat; material: faeces...
TTAAAACATCTTCCCTTAATTTTAAACTTTCTTTTTCATATTTATATTGTGGTTCTAAAACTTGTGTTCCATCTGTATTTTGATATTCCACAGTATATACTTTTCTAAATTCATATTGTTCTATTAAATTGATTGGGTTTGTATCTGGAGTTGTAGCAGTTATTGTTATTAAAAATTCTACGCTTGTATTAAATTTTATTATATCTTTTTCTTTATAACCTGTTACTGTTACATTTATTCCATCTTTATTTATACTTTGTTTTATGAAAGAATATATTGTTTGATTTCTATCACCATAATTTGTTACTGTTACTCTATATGTTATTGATGAATTTGCATTTGGAAGTGTAAAACCTGTAGTTGTATTATCAACATTGTACTTTGGTGAATAATTTTCTACAGCACCATTACTTGCAGATTCTAATTTTATTCCTGTTACTCTTATGTCTGCGGAAGCTCTGAACATTGCTTCAGATGTTATTGCTAGTTTACTAGCAAGTCCTGAGTATGCTACCGTATTAAAAAAAAACAAAAATAAAAATGCAATCATTATTAAAAATTTTATTTTACCTTGAAAAAATTTCTTCATTTTAATACGACTCCCATTCAACATTCTTTCTATTATATCATATATATTATACCCCCTCCCCAGAGTGTTTGTCAAACAAAAACCATACATATATCATTAATATGTACCAATAAATTTAAAGTATGTAATGGGTTGGAGTATTATACTATTAATTCAAATAAAATGCATAAAAAAAGGAACTAAAAAGTTCACTTTTAATTGTTTATTTTTTTATTAAAAATCATCATCGTCAAATGTATCATATCTTGATGACTTATTTAACTTTTCTTGTTTTTCTTTTATTTCTTTTTTAAGTCTATTTACTTCTTCTTGTTTAAGAAGCATTTTTAATTTATCTGTATTGTTAGTTTCTAAACTTTCTTCTAGTGCATCATATAATTCATCTTTTGTTACTACATCATCATATAAATCATATTTTTCTTCATAATCTGCATCTATAGAATCAGAATCTATTACATTTTTTGGTTCACTTATTTGTTTTGGTACTTCAGCACTTAATTTACTATCTTGATATATATTTCCATTAGGATAAACTATATCATCATCTGTACCATTTCTAGAACCAATATTAATTTCAGGTTTAAATTCTATTTTAGTTCCTTCTGATATTTTTTGAATATCTTCTTTTTGTTTATTCTTTCTTTTAATTAATATTATAAGCATTATTATGATTGCTAATAGTAGTAATAAAAGTGATAATAATGCAAAGAATTGTCCTAAAGTTAATCCTAAAATTTTCTTACTTTTCTTTTCAACATCTATTTGGTAACTTTTTGTGAAACCATTTTCATCTGTAACTCTAACCATTACAACATTGTTACCTTCTTTTAAGTTTTTATTACCAGTTATTTCTACTTTAGCATTAGGATTTTTAGCAATTGCTTCTACGTCAAGTGAATCAGTATTTCCATCAACAGTTAACTTATAATTTAAATTATCTGGATCAAAGTTATCATCTAATTTTTTACCATCAATTTTTATATCTGATAAATCATTATTACTTTTAAGTGGACTTCTTTTTACATTTAAAGTATAAATTCTTACGCTTCCATCTTCTGCGATTACTTTAATTGTTATAGGGGTAATTTCTCCTACTTTTAAATCTTTATTACCCATTACTTCTACTTTAGCTTTATCTGATGCTTTATAAGTTAAATCAAGTTTATTAATTTCATATGGTACTGTAACTTCATAATTACTCATATTTTTATCAAATTTAGGACTTATTTCACCATTACCTATTACTAAACTTTCTAGATAATTTTCATTTGATTTTTTTTGTTCTTCTTTTGTACCAGAATTAGAACTTGTACTTGTACTTGCTTTCTTTTTAGTTACATTTACTGTATATGTATTTTTATTACCATTTTCTGCGGTTACTGTAACTGTAATATAATTCATACCTGGTTTTAGGTTACTATTACCGCTTATTGTAACCTTAGCCTTACTACTTGATGCAATTGCTTGTACAGTTAAGTTATCAACATTACTTGGTACTGTTATAGAATAAGAGAACTTATTTTTATTAAATGCTGGGCTTAATGTATAACCACCTACATTTAATTTACTTAATGTTGCATCTGAGTCAAGAACAGGCTCATTTTTCTTTTCTTCCTCTCTTGTTACAGTAATTTTATATGTTTTTTTACTTCCATCTTCTGCGGTTACTTCTACTGTTACTACATTTTCTCCTACTTTTAAATCTGTATTACCTACTATTTTAACGCTTGATTTTTCATTATTTGTTATTGCTTTAACATCTATTTTAGTCGCATCATTTGGTACCTTTAAAGTATAATCTAAATTATCTTTACTAAATGCTGGACTTAATGTATAACCTGGAACTGATAAATCTTTTAGGGAGTTATCACTTGATTTTTGAATTGCAGACTGTCTTGTTACAGTTATTGTATATGTTCTTTTATTTCCATTTTCTGCAGTTACTACTACTGAAATATTATTAGCGCCTACACTTAAATTTTTATTCCCTGTTCCTGTAAGAGTCGCTTTAGCACTTTCTTTTGTAGCATTTACTGTTACACTTGAAACATTATTTGGAACTGTTAAACTATAACTAGTTGTATTTTTATTAAATGCTGGACTAATTGTATATCCTGTAATACTTAAAACAGATAAATAATTATTAGAATCTTTAATAACAGGAGTTCCAATTGTTATTGTTTTTGAAACTGGTGTTACTGATAATTTATTATTATTACAGTCATTTAATAATACATTTGCCAAAGACAAAGTTGTTGAACCTGTCTTTAATGTTTTAAATTTTAATGTAATTATATCTGTCGCTGAACTAAATCCATTTGATAAGGTAAAATCAATACCCGCAAATTTATAATTATTATTTTTATTTACAGATACAGCGTATGGAGAACTCATACCAGTTGCGGATATAAATTCTAAATAATCACTATCAAATGATATGTTTCCTCCTACACCACATATACCAATATTACTTGAATCTACATTAACATTGTTAACATTTACTTTAGCAGTTATTTCATCACCAATATTAGCATTATTATTTACTGTATAACCAATACTAGCAGATCCTACTGTACTTGCAGCATTTGCTTTAATATATATTGCAAATATAGATGCTACTACTATTAAAATTATAATAAGTTTATTTGTTATCTTTCCATTATTCTTCATTATGTACCTCCTACTAATTCTTCAAATAATATTGTAATGCACTTATAGCATCGCTTATATCTATTTCACTATCTTCTACCATATCACCAGCAACAAAATATGCTCCTGTTAATGCTTTAGAACTATTTTCACCATTTAAGTAATGACCTAGTATACCAATTGAATCACTGATATCTATTACTCCATCACCATTAACATCGCCTTTTATTACAATAGTTTTTCTATCTTTTTCTTCTCCATTAATCATTAACTTAACTATATATCCTGTCGCAACTATATCACTATCTGATATAACACTTGTTTCATCACTATTTACTATTTCTAAATATTCATTAGGGTTATCTAATTGATCTTTTAATTCAAGTGCTGTTGTATTTACTTTTACTGTTTTTATATAACCATTTGCTATTGTATGACCATATTTAACAGATGTTATTACTTCTGATATATTTGCTTTTTTCACAAATGTTACTTTATATGTTAAGAATGTTCCATCTTCAGCTGTTACTAATATTACAACTTCTGTATTACCTACTTCTAGTGGTGAAATTGTATATGTATGTGGTGATGTATATGTTGTTCCATTTATTTTCATATTTGATTTATTATCTTCAAGTACACTTGTTAAATCAACTTTATTTACATCACTATCTATATTTACTATATAAGAATATTTTGTTTTATTAAAACTTAATTCTCCAGAACTTACTCTTAAATCATTTAAGTATGCATTACTTGATGCTTGTTTTGAATACGTTATTTTATAGTTTTTAACTGTTTTACCATCTTCTGCAGTTACTTGAACTGTAATTGCACCATTACCATTATTTTTTGGAATATCAACAACATTACTACTTTGTTTATTACCATTTACTAAATATGTAAGTGTTGATGTATCAATATTTGGTGTTGCATTTATTGTTAATTTTTCTAAACTATATGATATTTCTCCAATACTATATTCTGTTTCATTCATATTAAATTCTTTATCTAGAGTTTGTCCATTTACTGATAAACTACTAAGATTTGCATCACTACTTAATTCTTTACCAAGTCTATGAATAATTACACTATATGTTTTTGTATTTCCATTTTGTGCGACAACTATAATTTCAAGTGTTGTATCACCTTCTTTTAAGTTATCAACTGTAATTGTTTTAGGTGTAAAGAAATTTTCTGAAAGAACTTTAATACTTGCATTTTTATCTTCTGTTTCTATATCGAAACTTATTTTATCAATATTATTTTCTACATTTATATTATATAAGAATGTAGTTTTGTTAAAATCTATTTTACCTAATGATGGTGTTAATTTACTTAAGTATGCATTATCTGATTTTACTATATTGTATGTTATTGTATATAATTTTTTACTTATTCCATCTGCTGCGGTTACTTCTACTGTTATTACATTTTCACCAAGAAGTGTTGGTATATCTACTATATTACTATCAAATGAAGTTGTTCCTACATAATATTTTATAGTTGAATCTGAATTTGTTGGAGTAGCATTTATTTTTAATTTAGTTGTTCCATAAGGAATATCTCCAATTCTATAATCTAGTGTTGTTGATGTAAACGTTTTATCTAAATTATATCCACTTACACTTAAATCATGAAGTGTTGCATCATTACTTAATGCTTTTACAACATTAAATACATATACATCCGTACTTCCATCTTCCGCAATTGTTGTAAGTCTTACTACTTTATCATCTTTTGAATATGTACCATTACCTGTTACTGTTGTAGTAGGAACAGTTGGCACGCCTTCTATAGTAAATTCTGTACTTCCATATGGAATTGTAAGTGTATATTCTCTTTTATCTTTTGATAAAGATGGAGATAACACTGCGTTTGTTAAATTAACTTTTGATAAAGTTGTATCGCTTGATTTTGGTCTATTTACTTTTATTGTATATATTTTTATAGTTTTTCCATCTTCTGCAGTTACTGTTACTTTATAAATATTATCTACTGTTGTTGATAATTCTATATTATCTTGTTTTGAAATAGATGCATTTTTATCTTCTGCAACCGCAGTTACTTCTTCTTTTGTAAGAATACTTTTTTCTTCTTCAACTGTTGTTTCATAATATAAAGTATCTTTATCAAAATCTGGTGTTAATGTATAACCCATTACTGATAATAAACTAAGGTTTGCATTATCATTTTTTATTCTATTTACATGTAATTTATATGTTTTTTCTTCTCCATTTTGTGCTATTACTGTAAGTACAATTTCATTATCTCCTGTTTTTAAAGATATTTCTCCATCACCTTTTACGCTAGAATCAACATCTTTTAATACTGCTTCTACATTTATTTTTGTCTTACTATAATTTACATCACCTAAATCATATTCAAGTGTATCAGAACTAAAGTTTTCTATTTCTTTTCCATCAACTTTTATCATTGATAAATCATTTATATTCTTCTTAGCTCTAATTACATTTATATTGTAATCAAGTATTGAACCTGATTCACTTTCTACTCTAATAACTATGTTATTATCTCCTACATTTAGTGGATGAATACCTGTTCCTGAAATAATAGTTGCTCTACTATCTGTTAGGGTTGCGGATACATCTATTGATGATATATTTCCATCAACATTTACTGTATAACTTGTTATATTTGAATTAAATTCTGGTGTTAATGTTCCTTCACTAACAGTTATATCTGATAATGTATTTATACTTGATTTAGTTCTCTTTATATTTAATATATATGTATTTGACTTAGTTTCATCTTCACTTACGACAGTTACTTCTATTTGTTTTTCACTTGTTGAAATATTATAGTGTCCTTCTCCTGATGTTACTTTTGAATTTGGTTCTAACTTAGTCGCAGTTACATTAAATTCTGTTACATCAACAGGTACTGTTACTTCATATTCAAATACATTTGATGAGAAACTTGGTAAGAAACTACCATTAGTTACTGTTAAATTTGATAAAAGTGCAACATCTGATTTTTCTCTTGTTACTATTAATGTATATGCTCTTACGCTTCCATCTTCTGCTGTTACCAATATATTTATCATATTATCACTTGTTGTTAAAAGTTCTGTATCATTGAATATATATTCTGCTTTTTTATCTGTTTCTACTTTTGGATCATTTACTGTAACTATTAAATTTGTTTTATCTGCTTTTGTCACATCATTTGGTACAGTAACTTTATAATTTAATCCATCTTTAACTGCTGGAACTCCCGCAAGAGTTATACCCTGAATACCTGTATCATCATTTAATTTTCTTTTAACAGTAATTTTATATATTTCACTTACACTAGTATCATGTGCTTTTACTGTTAATGTAATTGTATTTGTTCCAGTACTTAAATTTATAAGTCCATTACCTAATACAGTTGCAAGTTCATCTTCAGCAATTCCTTCTACTTTTAGAGCAGTTGTATTATAATCAACTTCTCCTAAATCATATATTGTTTTACTTTTATTAAATCCTGTTATAGTCTTATCATTAATTTTTAAGTCTTTTAAATAAGCATTTACTCTTTTACTTCTTTCAATAAATAAAGTATATGTTTTTAAATCTCCATTTTCTGCTGTTACAATTATATCTATTTGATTACTTCCAAAGTTCAAATTAAATTTATTACTTAAATCTGTTGTTATAGTTGCTTTCCCTGTATCTTCTACAACTGCACTTACACTTACACTATCAGTTGCACCTGGTACAGTTAAATTATAAATTAATTTGTCTTTGTTAAAGTCCGATACACTTACATTATCTACTTTTATATCACTTAAATTATTATTTGATGATTTTTCTCTTTCAACTGTAACTGTATATTCTTTTTTAGTACCATCTTCTGCGGTTACTGTTAAAGTTATATCTTTTATTCTTTCTGTTGGTGTCATAGTAAATTCTGTACCATTTGCAGGTGTAATAACACTTTCACTATTTATTTCAGAAGATAAAGAGAAATTAGTTGTATCACTTGGTACACCAATTTTACATTTATTATCAGTTAATAAACAATATCTTGATGAGTCAGTTCCAATTGTAAGTGTTACCTTTTTTATACTTGTATCATTAGATTTTGTTCTTGTTACTTTTATAGTATATGTTTTTTCGTCTCCGTTTTCAGCAGTTACTTTAAATGTATATATGTTATCATTTTTTGTTGATAAATTTATTGCTGGACTTTTTTCTATACTAGCATCATCACTTATTGTAACATCTACATCATTAGGTGTTAATGTTGTCTTATTATTTGGAAGTGTTACACTATATGTTCCATCACTATTTAGTTTTGGAGTTACTCCTGATACTTTTATACTTTTTACTAAATTATCACTATTTTTTTCTCTTTCAATATTTAATTTATATGTATTTTTAGTTATACCATTATGTGCGGTTACTTCTATTACTATTTGATTATCACCAGTTTTTAGTTCTATATCTCCTAAACCTTTTACTGTTGATAACTCATTTGTTTTAGTTGCATCTACATTGATTTTATTTTTACTAAATGGAACTTTATCTAAAGTATATTCAAATGTATTTTTATTAAAATTGTCTATACTTACGCCATCTACTTTTATATCATCTAATAAAGCAATGTCATATTTTTTTCTTTCAACATTTATTGTATATGTTACTGTATTTCCGCTTTCTGCTTTTACTACTACTTCCACTTGATTATTTCCAAAGTTAAGATTTGTATTTCCTGTAATACTTTCTACTTTAGCATACTTTGATAGAGGTGTTGCATTAACATTTATACTTGTTACACTTCCATCTACAGTTACATTATAATTTCTTGTTTCTTTACTGAACACTGGAACAAGTTCTCCAGGATTTACTATTAAACTAGATAAATTTGCATCTGTTGATTTTGCTCTTACTAAGTTTAAAGTATAGTTTTGAATACTTCCATCTTCTGCTGTTACTACAATTGTTACATTACTTGTATTAGTTGTAAATGTTTTAGATGCAGTATTTAACGAGCTAGTAAGTGTTTCAGAACCATTTGCATCTACTATTCCAACCATTGCTTTATCTGTATCATTAACAATTGCACTTACATCTATAGAACTTACATCTTCTGTATAATTATAGTTATAATCTCCAAAGAATGTACTTGTAAATGCTGGTGATAAACTAGCACTTGGTGTTGATTTAACTTCTAAGCTTTTTAATTTGTTATCATTTGATAATCTTCTAACGTGTAATTTATATGTTTTTTCGTCTCCATTTTCTGCTTTAACAACTATATTTAATGTATTATCTCCAATATTTAAATTAACTGTTCCTGTTCCACTTTTTATTTGTGCTTTATCTGTATCTTCTACTACTGCTCCTACTAATAAACTAGTTGTTTCATTAGATACATTTGGTAAAGTATATTCTAAAGTATTTTTATTAAAATTAGTTACTGTTTTATTATTTACTGTTAAATTACTTAAATTATTATTACTTGATGGAGAAGTTCTAGTTACTGTGATTGTATATGTTTTGCTTGTACATGTATTTCCTGGAACACTTGCATATTTAGAATCACAATTTTCTGCATTTACTACAATATTATGTGTATTTGTTGTTGTTCCATAATTTGTAAAATTAAATGAACCTGTTCCACTTGTTATAACTGCATTTGAATCATTTGTTAAAGCTGTTACTTCTGATGATTTAGTTTTATATGGAACAGTTGCTGTATATGATGTTGTTCCACCACTAAATGTTCCAATATTTACACCATTTGTTAATGTTAAACTTTTTAGTGCCGCATCATTATTTAATCTATACACTGTTAATCGATATATTTCTTGTGTACCATCTTGTGATTGAACAACTAAATTAAAATTATTTTCTCCGACATTTAAACTTTTTGTTCCAAGACCACCAGGTAATACTTTTCCAGATGTATCAGATGCTGTTGCGGATATATCAACACTTGTTATATTATTTGGCACTGTTGTTTGATAATCTCTTACTGTTTCTGAATCTGGTACAAATGTAGGATTTAATGGATACTCTTGTGTACCATTTTTTACTGATAATGATTTTAATAATGTATTTGCGGACATTTTTCCGAAAACATTTAAGTTTATTCCTTCTGTAATAACTGGTCTTTCTTTACCATTGTCATATTTTGTTAATTTTGTACGAGAATTATCATATTCAAATGTTATTACAGAACCTGCTTTTGCAGTATCTTTTATTTTAAAATATACACTTGCGATTACGCCTTCCGTTGTAAGAGCTTTTGTTTTTGCAGTATCTTCCGCCAAGACACTAATCATACTATAACTTGATGCATCGTTAGCAGATACTGTCCAATTCGTTTTCTTTTTATTGTCTGGCGACTTTCCAACTGCAGGCCATATACCTCCTTGATAAGTTGTTGACATATCAGCCTCTAAATATAATGAACCTTCATCATACATGGGCTCAACTAAATTACTATCATATTTTATAGCCATCTGCATCATCATATCTGGGTCTGTACCTGGTATATAATAAATTGAAAGTTGAATTACTTTTCCAGGTTCTACATCGGCATTATTTATAAGCTCATCACCTGTTCCAGATCCTTCCCAATCATTATCAAATGCATTCCAATCATATGCTTTTAATAAAAACTTGTGTTCACCATCTGCATGTACACTAATTATGTTTAATGAAAATGATGAGATAAAAACCGAAAATACAAGCATTGAGCTTAGTATTTTATTAAAAAACTTTCTCATTTACTACCTCCTAAGGATAGACTCCTATTATTAATATTAATTATATCAAATTTAATTAATTTTGTGAACGAAAATTCCTTAATTTATAAGAAAAAAAAGAGTTTTTTTATAACTCTTTAATTGTTAAATTTTTCTAGTTTTTTTACTTTGTTCGCTTGTTTTACAAAATTAACTATGAGATAATATGTTTGGAATATTTAGTTGTTTGAGTGTCTACCGAATCTCTTACGGAGAGGAGGTTTGATAAAAATGAAAAAAAGAAACTTTGTAATCAAAGTTCTTAGATATATTTCTATCATTTTACTACTCTTAATCATTATGATTATTGTAATAAAAAAATGACACTTAATTTCATAAGAAATTAAGTGTCTTACACAATCAATGGGTAGACATTCAACATGCAAAACTGAATGTTCCCTTTTTTATTTTATGAAGTTTCCTTCATCTGTATTCATAATATCATATTTTTTATATTTTTGCAAGGTGTCAAAAAACAGAATGATTAAGTACAATAATTATATTTAAAATTAATATTTACATTTATAAAAAATATGTTATACTAAAACTACTATGAGGTGATTTTTTATGAATGCTTATGTAAAAAGTGGAATCGATATATTAAATGATACTACTAAGGATTTAAAAAACTTGAATGAACTTGGAATATATTTAGCAAAACAAACTGATATTAATGCACTAAAATCATTAAAACTCTTAATTTTAGCTTCTGAAAATTCTATGTTAGAGAAGGATTTTGATATTAATGGTGTTAAATCTTATACAAAAACAATTATTGATGTTACTCGCAAAATAAACGAATCAGTAATTGGTAACCTTTCTATGAATCCACAAAATATTGGATTGGAATTAATGGATTACATTTTAAAGCATTATAAAATTGATTTAACTGTTCAGCCCTATGATAGCGGTTATACAATATTTGATTTTTGGGCTCGTTCATTTGCTAGAATAGAAGATGATCAAGATATTTTTTATAAAAGATATGATATGATTGATAAAAAATTAGAAATTGCTTCATATATGATTCAAAACGGATTATTGGATGCTAATCAAATTGATTTCTTATTAACTTCATTTGATAGATGTATTCAAAGAAAACATTCTTATACAAGAGAACAATTGTTAAGAATGAAAGAAATATTTGATAGCATAAAGTTAAAAGAACAATTAGAACTTAATGTTGCAAACTTAATTACTCAAAATAAAATTGAACTTAATTGTTCTAAAGATGAACTTATTAAAAAATTATCATCAATTGAAAACCAAGTAGAATCATCTTCTAATAGGAGAGATTTTAGGGATGAATTATCAAATTATCAAATGTTAAATGATCAATGTATATATATGTTTCAAACTATACCTACTTTAGTTAAGAAAAAAGTAATAAGATAAAAGTATTTATATACTAACAAGTCTAATTACTATCAAAAAACTACTTTCAATTCGAGAGTAGTTTTTATATTATTTAAAATTGACACTCTTATAATAAATCCACTGCTATCTATCCTTTGCATTTAAAAAAAATACATTTATTTTTCTTTGTTCGTTTGTTTTGCATTGTTAACTATGAGATAATATATTTGGAACATTTAATGTGAGTGTCGTCCCCCAATCTTAAAAGAGAAGGGAGGTTGATATTGATGAAAATTAAGACTTTTATAATAAAGTTTTTAAAACTCATTGCTATCATTTTATTACTATCTACTCTATTAGTATTAGCAATAAAAAAATAGACACTCTTCAGCATTGATAGAGTGTCAAACCTATTAAATTAGAGACGACATTCACTTGCAAAATTGAATGTTCCCTTTTTTATTTTACGAAGTTTCCTTCATCTGTATTCATAATAACATAAATTTTTTATTTTTTCAAGTATCAAAAAAGCGGAATGATTTCTCATTCTGCTTTTTAATTTAAAGTATCTATTCTCATTAAGATATAATCTGCAATTCTAGAGTTATCAGATACATCTATTAATCCATCATTATTAAGATCTGCTGCATATTTAGTATAATCTGTTAATTCAGTTCTTAACAATATATGATCTTTTAATTTTGATTTATCTGTAACATCTATTAGTCCATCTCCGTTTATATCACCCTTTAGTACAATATATAATTCATCATATACTTTACCATTTATAATAAGTTTAATTACTTGTCCAGTTTTTATAACTTCATCTAAATCAGTTATTTCTGTTAAATCTGAATTATAAACTTTTAATGTACTACTTTCATTATCTACATTAGATAATAAATCTTTAATAGTATCATTTTCATCCATACCAGTTATATATTCATAATCTACTCTAGCAATATTATAAACAGAACTTGTAATTTTACTTGATAATACTTCGACAGTTACTTCTTTTCTCATTGCTGGATTTTTTTCAGTACTTACAATTATTTTTGTAAATCCTTTAGTAAGTGCTTTAATATTACCATCTTCATCAACTTCTATTATATCTTTATCTAATACTTCATATAAAACTTTAGTATTAACACTAATTGGAAGAACTTTAACATTAATTTTATCTGTTTCTCCTTCTACCATTACAATATTTGTCTTATCAATTTCTAAATCAGTTACTTCTTCTTCTCTTACTACATTTAATGTAATAACTCTAGTACTATTATCTTCAGCAGTTAATGTATAAGTAATAGTTTTTTCACTTTCATTCATCGTAATTACTTTTTCACCACTAATAGTAGTTCTAGAATCTTCAGGAATAATACTCATATTTATTATTGATATATTAGAACCAACATTTAATGTATAAGTATTTTCATTATTATTATATTCCTTATCAAGAGTTCCAGTATCTGGTTCAAATTTTGTAAGATTTAAATTAGAAGATAATGCTTTATTTACAGTTATAACATAAGTATTTATACTTCCATCTTCTGCGGTTACTGTAATAGTTATAGTGTTTTCACCCTTATTTAATAGATAATTTCCTGTTCCTGTTACTAAAGAATCAGGATTTGCAGTAGCATTTACTGTTATATTATCAGTATTTTCATCTACATCAACAACATAATTATTAATGTCAGAATTAAACTCTGGAGTTAATGATCCTTTATCAGTTGTTAATGATATTAGTTTATTATCACTATTATATTCTCTTAAAATATTTAATGTATAAACTCTTTCTATACCACTATTTACAACCTTTAATAATATCTTGTTCTTTCCTTTAACAAGTGAATGTATTCCATCACCTGTTAATGTACTTTTTTCATCTTCAACAGTTGCGCTTACATTTATAGTATCTACATTTGCACCTACTGTTACATCATAACTAAGAATAGTTTTATCAAATTCTGGAGTAAGTTCTCCATCTGATAATGTTATATTTTTAAGATAATTATTTACTTCATTTTGTCTATTTACATTTAATACATAAGTATTAGTTTTACCTGATTTACCAGTTACTTTTATTTGTACTTTATTTTCTCCTAACACAAAATTTTCATTACCAATTATTTCATAACTTGAATTTGGATCTTCAAGAGTTACATTTAATGATAAACTTTGTTTTTCATTTGGAATATTAATACTATACTCTAATGTATCAGGATCAAATTCTGGAGTAAGTTCTCCTTCTTTAACTATTAAATCTTTAATTCTAACACTTTCATTATATTCTCTCGTAACTTCTATTACATAAGTATTTGTATTACCATTTGTACTTGTTACTACTATATTAAATGTATTTAAACCATAATCAAGATTCTTTATTCCAGTACCATCTACTGTGCTTGATAGATTTTCTGGTGTTGCATATATTTCAATGCTTGATTCTTTATCTGGCACTGTTAACTTATATGAATTTATATTCTTATCAAATTCTGGTGATATAACATTATTTTTAACACCTAAATCACTTAAGTATGCATTTGAAGAATTTGATTTTACTATTTTTACAGCATATTTCATTACATATCCTGTTTCACTTGTTACTGTTACTATTACATTTGTTTCTTTATCAGTTAAGTAATGAATTCCTAAACCACTTACTATAGATGATTCATATTCTTTTTCACCAGATAAAATTATACTGTTGATACTATCATCTACATCTATTTCATACACTCCTGAATTATCTTTATCGAACTCTGGAGTAAGTTCTCCAACATTGCTTGTTAGAGTAAGCAATCTAGCAATTGGTTTTACTTCTTTATTAACTGTTATTTTATAGTCTTTTTTAGTTACTTTATCAGGCGCTGTTACTCTTACTATTACTGTACTAACGCTTGCATTTAAGTTTTCATTACCTATTATTTCATAAGTAGCATCCTTATCAATAGTTGTTACTAAAAGTGGAGTTAATTTTGTTACATTTGATGGAATAACCATATTGTATTCATATATATTTTTATTAAATACTGGTGTTACTACTCCTTCTTCAAACATAAGATTTTGTAATCTTGCTTCACTGCTTCCAAGTTTGTTAACAATTATTTTATAAGTTCTTATTTTCTTATCTTTACTTGTTACTGTAACAAATATTTCAGTTCTGTTACTAGAAAGTTCATGTCTTCCAAATCCGTTTACAGTAGCTTCATTACTTTCTCTTACACCACTTACTGTTATAACACTTGCACTATTTGGAACAGTTACATTATATGTATTTGTTTCTTTATTAAATACTGGATCAAGTTCACCAGGATCTACTGATAAATCTGTTAAGTAATTACTGTAATTTTCTTTTGCTTGTTTTGTTATAGTTAATACGTAATCTCTTACTTTTTTACTAGTAGATGTTACTCTTACTGTTATAGTATTTTCTCCTTCTACTAAGTTTTCATTACCTATTATTTGAACAGTTGCTTCTTTATCCATAGTTTCATAATCAATTGTTACATGATCATATTCATTTGGTATAACACTTGTATAATCTGTCTTATCTTTATTAAATGTTGGAGATAATACACCTTCTGAAATACTTAATCTACTTAAGTAGTTATTATCACTTGCTTCTCTTGTTACTATTAATGTATATGTTTTTTTATTATTATCTTTTGTAGTAACTGTAAGAGTTATTATGTTTTCTCCTGGTAATAAATCATATGTATTGTTTCCATCTACTGTACTTTCTTTTGAAGAAGCTATTCCCTTTACATTTATATCTTTAACACTATTTGGAAGAGTAAGTGTATATTCAGTTATATTTTTATTAAATGTAGGAGATACTTCACCTCTATTTGTTTCAATAGATGTTAGTGTATCATCATATTTTCTATAAATGTTTAATTTATAAGTCTTTTCACTACCTGATTCACTTGTTACAGTAATATTTATAATATTTTCTCCTTCTACTAATGAATATGTTCCATCACCTTTTACTGTGGATTTTATATTTTCTTTAATATACTCAATTAATGCAAATTCAGTACTGTTTTCAACAGTTAAATTATATTCTAAAGTATCTTTATTAAAGTTTTCCACATTATTACCATTTACTTTTATCATTGATAAGTCATTATTTGTGCTTAGTCCTTTAATTACTTTTACTGTGTATAACTTAGTAGTATTTCCATCTTCACTAGTTACTTTTATTTTTATTATATTTTCTCCTGATGATAAGTTCTTATTACCTATTACTTCATAACTTGAATTAGGGTCTTCTAGTGTTATATCCATATCAAGGGATGTAACATCTTCATTTACATTTACGGTGTAATCATAAGTTTTCTTATCAAATTCTTTATCTATTTCACCATTTTTTACAACTAATGATTTTATATATGCGATACTTGATTTAACTCTTATGATATCCACAGTATAAGTTTTTTCTTCTCCTGATTCACTTGTTACTGTTACTACTATTTTGTCTTTACCATCTATAGATACTAGTCCTGTTCCTGTTACTGTACTAGATTCATCTTCTGCTTTAGCAGTTACTGTTACTTCTTTTAAGTATCTTGGTAATTCTACAGTATAATTTTCTGTATCTTTATCAAATTCTGGATTTAATGCATAACTTCTATTTTCATCACTAATTACAAGTGATTCAAGTGTATTTCTTGTATTTGATTTTCTAGTTACATTTATTATGTAATCTTTTTTATTTCCACTTTCGCTTGTTACTGTGATTGTTATCTTGTTTGTTCCAACATCTAAATTATGTTCTCCAAATCCAGTTACTGTACTTGAATCTGATTCTGCTTTTCCTGTTACTCTAATTGAATCTATGTAATTTTCTACTTTTACATTATATTCTAAAGTATCAGGATTAAATTCTGGTACAAGTTCACCATTATCTATTATAAGTTCTGCTAAATTAGCATTATCATCTTTTTCTTTAGTAAATGTTACTGTATATATTTTAGATGTTCCATCTTCTGCGGTTACTACTAAATTTACCATTAATTCATTTCCTGTAATATTATATACTCCATTACCTGTAATTGTTGATGTATTATCTTCTCTAATACCTATTATTTGAACGCTATTAACATTCTTTGGCACAGTCATATTATATGTATAGTCTTCTTTATTAAATGTAAATGTTTTATCTGGATATGTTACTATATCACTTAAATATGCATTACTAGATAATTTCTTTGTTACAGTAATTGTATATGTAAGACTTGTTGTTTTATCTGCGGATAAAGTCTTTATTAATACTGTATTATTTCCAGGTTTTAAATTTTTATTTCCTATAATAGTATAAGTAGAATCTTCAGCAAGCATTATAACATCTTCTTTTATAGCATTTATGCTTCTATCTACTTCTAGTGTATATTCAAATTTATCTCTATCAAATTTTGGAGATAATTCACCGTGATTAAATGATAAACTCTTAATTCTTGCTTCATCATCACCTAATCTATATACAAGTAATTGATAGTTTCTAGTTATACCTTGATAATTTGTTACTCTAATTACAAATGTTGTGTCTTTACTTGTTATATCAAGATTTATAGATGGATCTTTTTCTGTAACATCTATATCAGTCATAGCACTTTCACCAAGTTTATAAATTGATACAGTTGTATATCTTGGATCATCTGCTTTTAAATGAAGTGTTATATTTGTTGTATCTTTAGGTACATCTACTTCATAATTTAAATTTTTCTTAGTAAATTCAGGTTCTAATTCAAAGTTATCTACAGCCATATAGCTTAAATAATTACTTGCATCTGGCATTTTATCCCTTGTTACCTTAATTATGTAGTCTTTTACATCACCATTTTCTGCAGTTACTCTAACTATTACGTCTTTACTTATTCCAACTTCAAAATCAGAATTATTAATTATTTCTACACTTGCATTTGGATCACTTAATGTATAATCAATTGTTGCACTTGTAAATTCATATGGAATTGTTACTTCATAATTTAATGTATCTTTATCAAATACTGGTGAAATAATTCCTTCTTCTACTTTTAAATTTAATAAGCTATTATCATTATTTTTTTCTCTTGTTATATTAAGTACATAAGTTTTACTTGCTTCATCTTTATATGAAACCGTAATATTTACAGTATTTTCTCCAGTATTTAATGCATGAGCACCAAGACCTGTTATATTACAATCAGGTTCTATTAAAGTACCTTCTACAAATACATCTTCTGTTTCATATGGAACAGTTACATTATATTCTAAAGTGCTTGATTCAAATTCTGGAGTAAGATCAAATTCATCATTTGTCATTAAGTCTTTTACTATTAAATCTGATAAACCAAGTTCATATTCTCTATTAATATTTAAAGTATAATTATTAATTATTCCACTTTCACTTGTTACTACAATTGTTACTTTATTAGTTCCATATTTAAGTGCATAAGTACCTATTCCTGTTACTGTTTCCATAATATTTTTCTTAGTTACATCTATATTAACTACATTTATATTAGATGGAATATTAACATTATATTCATTTTTTTCTGGATCAAATTTAGGTTCTAGGTTATATTCAGTTTCTGTATCATTTTCTTTTGATGAAACTTTAATATTATTAAGTTTATTTTCATCACTAGCAGCTTTAATTGCATGGATTTTATATGTTTTACCTCTTGTTTTATCTTGAGATAATACTACTACTCTAATAATGTTTTCACCTGTTACTAAATTATCATTTTCTGAAACAACAACACTTGAATTAGGATCTTCTTTTGTATATTTTACATCTAATGAATTTACATCACTGTCAACGCTTACATAATAATCAAGGGTAGTTTTACTAAAGTTTGGAGTCATAGTGTGACCTACAACTTTTAAATCACTTAAGTTAACATTATCATTTGAACTTCTAACAACATTTATTGTATATGTTCTTTTTCCTCCTATTATAGGAACAACAGTAATTTTAATTTCATTGTCACCTAATTTTAAGTTATATTCACCATTACCTTCAACGCTTGCGTGTTCAGAATCAAATGCTGTACCTTCTACTTTTATTTTACTTATCTCGCTATCTACTTCTAGTACATAATCAAATTTATATTTATTAAATGTTTGAAGTAAATCACTTTCATTACCTGTTGAAATAGTTAATGCTGATAAAAGGTTACTATATACTTCATTTCTGTAAGCATGAATTACATAAGATTTTTCATTACATCCTTTTCTTGTTTTTACTGAACTAAAACAACTTTCTGATTTACTTGTTACTATTATGTTATTATTTCCATAATTAAGTACAGTTGCTCCTGACTTTTTAACTCTTTGACCATCAAATTTCTTAGTATATTCTAGTTCATATTTACCTGTTGTAAGTCCTGTAAATTCAACATTATATTCTGTAGTATTTTCATCAAATCCTTCTATTTCTTGTTCTGGTATTTTAAATGATATACCAATTAAGTTTGGATCTGAATTTGCTTCTTTAATAACATGTAATTTGTATTCTTTTGTTTCACTTAATGAATTACTTACTACAATTGTTATTATATTTTCACCTACTACAAAGTTTTCATTACCTTTTATTACAACATTTTGTAAATTATTTTTAGGTGTTACTATTAAACTTTCTAAAGAAGCAAGTTCATTTGGAATATATATTTCATAGTCTAATACATTTTCATCAAATGTTTTATCTAATGTACATATTCCGTCACAATCATCTTCTTCTTTAAAGTTAACTTCAATATTTTGTAAATTTAATTCTCTTGTTTTATTTTGAATTAATTTAACTGTATAAGTTTTTATACTTCCATCTTCTGCGGTTACTACAAATGTAAAGTCTTCATCTGCTTTTATATTTTGTGGTAATAATACAAAAATACTTGCATATTCGTTTTTAAGTACTATTTCTGATAAAGTTGCTTCTGTATCAGTATCAAATATAGAATATGTGAATGTTCCTTCTACATCTTTTACTTCATCACCATTAATCACGATATGATCTACTTCATTATTTGTTGATGGAATTGGTTTTACATTTATATGATATGTTTTTTTAGTAACTCCATCACCCGCAGTTACAGTTATATTAAATGTATTGTATTGTTTATCATAATCAATACTTAATTTACTATCCATTGATATACTTGCGATTGGATCTGATAATTCATATGATATTTCTGTTTTATTTAGTTCAGTCTTATCTCTTGGGAATAAAACAGTATATTCTGTTTCATCTGGATCAAAGTTTTCACTAAATTTATAACCATTAACACTTAAGCTTTTTAGTGTTGCATCTTCACTTGTACTTCTTATTACATTTACTGTATAAGTTTTTTTAGTACCATCTTCTGCTTCTACTAAAATATCTATATTATTATCTCCAGGATTTAACTTAAATGTATTTGATAGATCTGTCTTAATAGTAGCACGTGGATCTTTTGTACTTGCACTTATAAATACTTGTGATAATGTTCCTATTACAGTTTCTTCATATGATAATACATCACTTTTAAAGTCTTTTACAGATGTATAATTTACTTCTAATGAACTAAGGAAAGCATTATTTGATTTTTCTCTTAATATTTTTAGTGTATAAGAATCAGTATTTATTTTATTTTCTGCAGTTACATTTAAAGTTATATCTTTTTCTTTTTCTGTTATATCCATATTATAACTTGTTTTATTTTCTGGATTTATACTTGCGCCATATGGTATATCTGCACTTACTACAAAACTAGTCGCATCTGCAGGTATTGTTATTTCGCAAGTTTTAGTATCTTGATTTACTTCACAAGTTAATTCTTCGCCTAATGCATTTACGTGAACACTAGAGATAGTTGTACTATTTGATGCCTCTTTTGTTACATTTAATATATATTTTGTTACACTTGTTTCATCTTCCGATGTTACTGTTATTTCATATTTATTTACTTCATTAACATTTAATTTCATACTTGGGAATGAGATTTTTGCATCTTCATCCATTAATTCATAAGTAAATGAATCTTTATTTAATTCTGTAATTAAACTTGGAACAGTTACATCATATTCATATGTTTCACTTTGGAAGTTTGGAGTCATTACTCCATTTATAACTGTTAAATTATTTAGTCTAGATTCATTTGATGCGGGTCTTCTAACAGTTACTTTATAAATTCTTTCACTTCCACGTTTTGATTTTACTTTTATTTCAACTACTTGTTTTTTCTTATCTGTATTAAATGAATATGTTCCATTACCAGTTACTGTTGATTCTGTTACTTCAGGTGTTGCGAGTACTGTAAATTCTGTTACATCTTTTGTTGTCATTACTGTATATTCATTTGTATCTTTATTAAATGCTGGAGTAAGTTCTCCGCAAGACACATTTAATGTGGATAAGTAATTATTTATCTCATCTTCATTACTTACTTTTAAAGTATATGTACTTTGTGTTTTATTTTCTGCTTCTACTATTACAGTAATTGTATCTCCTTTTGCTGGGTTTAATCCAGTAATTTTACTGTTATATTCAAGATCTGATGTTAGTGTCAATGAATTTGAGTTTACTGTAATACTCTTTATAATCGCAGTATTTTTTGTTGTTTTAACTTTTAATATTTCTTCTGTTAATGTTTTTGGTACAAATACTTCATATTCTTTTTTATCTTTATTAAATTCTGGCACAAATTCATAATTACCTAATTTAAATTCTTTTAATGATGAATCTGTTGATACTACTTTTGTTACATTAAATGTATATGTATTTGTTACCTTTTCATCTTCTGATTTAACTTTTACTGTTACTGTACTTGTTTTATCATTTGTAAAATCAGAGTTACCAGTTATTTCATATGTAGAATATGGATCTGTTAATACCATATTACTAAAGTCTAAACTAGTTTCATCTGTTACTGTATCATAATTAAATGTATTTTTATCAAATTTTGGTGTAGTACCAAATCCTACTGATTCTATTGTCGCAACATTATTTTTAGTTCTTGTAACTGTTAAAGTATATGTTGTAGTGCTTAAATCTTCAGCAGTTACTACTATAGAATATCTGTTGTCTCCTGTTACTAATTTTACTTTGCCACCTATTATTTCATTGTTATTACTATCTAATATTTTATAACTTGAATGTTTATCACGAACTACTGGAAGAATAGTTATTTCATGACTCTTAGTATCTAATGTGTAATCTGATTTATCTGGATCAAATGTTTCATTTAATCCTTCATTTGTTGTTAAACTAGATAGTTTTGAATCAGTTGATGGTACTTTAGTTACATTTAATTTATATGTTCTAACATCTCCATTTTGAGCAGTTACTGTTATATTAAATATATTTTCTCCTGCGCTAACTAAGGTTGTTCCTGAAACTGTTTCATTTTTTGAATTAGTAATTTTTACTATTGCTTTTGTACTTTCTGCTAAAGGTGTAATAGTTATTTCATCTTTTTCAGTTGTTGCTGTATAATCTAATTTTT
>ENA-OPEX01000087-OPEX01000087.1-human-gut-metagenome-genome-assembly--contig:-NODE-87-length-21818-cov-2.663833_pt1 | contig 21818 bp, 23 predicted proteins | sample MGYA00241303_ERZ501540 | MGnify/ENA primary metagenome ERZ501540 (study PRJEB25962, sample SAMEA2042431) | human gut metagenome | biome: human gut; feature: human-associated habitat; material: faeces...
TCATTAGACATTCTTTACCACATAATACAATGCTGCTACAGCCACAAAACCGACGACAACACCTACACCAAATCCACAGAGGCCTACACCTATCATTTCTGGACCTATTCCTCCACTATAGTCCATTAATTCTTTGTCTGATAATTCAGAAATACCATTGGTCTTATTCATATTCGTAAATTTATTAAGAATTCAACATCTGTTATAAAAAGAGGCAATGGTTAACCTCGTAAATAATAAGCGATACCAAAAGCGCCTCCTACGCCTAAACCTACTTTACATCCAGACCAAAACATATCGGCCCATGCAAACATACCTCCTTGATTACTTTGCATATCTTCTAAAGACATACATTTTAAAGAATTGTCATTTGTTTTCATTTTTCAAATAATTTAAAATATAAACAATATAAGAAAAAACAAATTAATCCTCCTATTAGAATCATTGCTATGAAACTAATTGCAGAGGTTAAAAACTGTAAGGCGAATAATGAGACAAAAGTATCGATGATAAGCAATGCTGTAATTAACCACCATTTCGGAGTTGTTGATTTCAAAGGTGCCCAAAAAGATGCCATAATTAAATATTATATTTTGTATTTAGAATCTCCATAAGTGGTAGATTAAACCACATAAAAAGAAGTCTTTTTCAGAATTTCTTTATTTTAATGTATGCCGCTAATATTTGTTCCCATTCTAAAAGATGAATTTTGCAATGCATCATAAATGAAGGAGCATTATGAATGCGTTCTGTTTGACAACCGCCACCACAAAGATAACGAGCCCAGCATTGCTGGCATTTTTCTAAGTTCAAAATGAACTGGGACTTGTAGATGTCTTGCTTTGATAATAAGATACCTCTTTCGATATCTCCTATGGTAATTTGGTATGGTAACATATTTTGACATGCGAAATATCGTCCTTGCTCATCTACCAGAAAGTTTGCTCTGCCAGCTTCACATCCATGCGTCCTTATCGTTTTTTGAGACAGGATAGATAGCTTCTGCTTGAAGTCCATACAGAACACTTCCTCCTTACGAAGAAGTTTGTCTGTTAGGAAATTGAATACTTGCAGATAATCCACTTGTATTCTTTCCCAAGTTCTTTTGTCTATCTTTGTTTCTGCCTCATCCTTTTCATTAGCACTTATGGTAAAGGCATAGGCATAAGGAATAGTGAGGTTTTCAAAGAACTGAAACGTATCAAGTAAGTTCTGGTTTCTTGGACTTATTGTAGCTCTGAGATTAAACTTAATGTTTGCCTGTCTCAATAGTTCTATATTTGCCATTATTCGTTTAAATGAGCCTTGACCAGAAACCAACAAACGATTTTGGTCATTTACTTCTTGTGGCCCATCAAGACTTATAGTAATGGTAAAGTCTTTTTCCTTGAAAAGCGCTAACAAGTCTTTGTCATTGAGTAGTAATCCATTTGTATTGAGCAGAAACGCAAAATCTTTGCCTGGATACTCCTTAAACCTTTCCTCTATTCTTCTTACAGTTTCTCTTATGAAGTCCTTACATAATAAGGGCTCTCCACCAAAGAAATAGAAGAGATAACGTTTGGTATTTGGAAAATCCTTCAACAAGTTTTTTATCGCCTTTTCTGCAACGTGGATAGACATCGGCTCAATATGCTTTTCCTTCGTAAAAGCAAAACAATATCGACAAGCCATGTTGCAAGCATGAGTTGTATTGAATGTCAACATCACCTGTTGTGGAACAGTTTCGGTTTCTTCTCGAATATGCACATTATCTCTCATTGCGATAAGAGCAGAGGTAAGCTTATCGAACTTCTCCTCATGTGTGGCATTCTCATTCCAACTACAAGTCGAGTCAAAGTATTCTTCCAATAAAGGATTTTGGATTTCCAACACTTCTTGACTTCCTGTTAGGAATACGTATTGTTTATCCTTAACTTTGACCAACTTGTAGTCTTTTGTTTCCAACTTTTTCATTTATAGATTAGCCAATACCAAATATTCCATCCCCAGGTAATTTCACAGGAGGAATATTGATGCAACATACGATGAAATCGTCAGCCGTAATACCCTTGAAGACAGGCTTGTCATTGCCACCATCGTGTTCAACACACTCTTTCTTGTTTAAAAGGACAAGTCCCATTTCTTCCAACTTCTTCATAATTTTAAGTTTTTAAATTGTTAAACAAAAGGACAGACCATTTTGCAGTTACGAAAAATTTTTGATTTCCAGATTAAATTAATCTGGTACATTTATGATTTCGAATGTACCATTTTTATGAATGATGTAAATTGGTCTTCCACCGAATATGTTTCGGCATTCCATTTCTGTTAATTCTTTTTCCATAATTATATCTCTTTTGTTGTTATTAGTTTATCTGCTGCAAAAGTAGTATTTTTAAATAATGCTAAATGTTAGAGAATTGTTAGTTTTATGTTAGATTTATTATTATTATTGCAAATATGAAATCAAATAAGTATATTTTTGTATCTATAGTAGGAATTTTATCTGTATTGTTTCTTCAAGCAATGTGGATTCGCCAAACTGTTCTATATACAGAAACTAACATGGTTGAAGATATTAACAAAGTGGTCGTTAAATCCATGTTTTCAGAAGTATATAAAAGGTTTATATACGTTCCTGCTGAAACTCGGATAGCAGGTGCTCCAGATTTGTCTACGCCTAAATTTCAAGGTATAGAATATATAGAAGAAGGAGTTTTTAATGCCACACATAAAGATATAAATTATAGAAGTTTAGGTGAGTTCTTTCAGAAGAATATACAGGCAAAAGGATGGGATTATGCATATATTATATATAAGGTAGAAGCGAACAAGAAAATAGTTGTGGTCAAGAGCAACTCTCTGCCTTCTATTATCATCAATAAAATTTCTTCTCAATACATTCCAGTAAGAATCAACAAGTCTATAGGAATACAAGTAGAATTACTAAACCCTATTAATTTGTTTTTTAAACAGTTGGGACTAATCATACTTAGTAGCTTCATTATAGGAATGTTTATCTTATTATGTGTCGTAAAATTATACAAGGCCATTCGTTTGTTGCAAGAAGCAGCAAGAGTTAAGAAGGAGTTTACCTATTCTATGATTCACGATATAAAGACTCCCCTTTCAACCATCCAATTATCACTGACAGCTTTAAATAATAAAAGAGTTATAAATAATGAGGAAAAAAGAACAAAATATCTAAATGTAATCAATGCAGAAACGCAGCATGCCTATCAATTAATCCATAATATTCTGACAATCTCCAAGTCTGAGTCAAAAAAATTAGAGCTACATAAAGAGACTGTAGACCTTTCTGCTATTCTTTCAAGAATAGAGAATAATTTTATAACAAACCATCAGAAGATCATTACATTTGAGAACCAACTCAATTGCCCAAACATCTATGCAGATATAGAGTACCTAAAAGAAATATTCTATAACTTGATAGATAACTCTGTTAAATATTCCGATAAAGCCGTCACTATTCGTGTCTCTTCTGAGAGAGTGAATAAAGGTGTTGTTATTCGTTTTTGGGATAATGGTTTTGGAATAAAAAAAGACGATCAAAAGATTATATTTGATAAATTTGAGCGTGCTTCAGCTTCTAATAGAATGATAAAAAAAGGAGGCGCGTCTGGCTTTGGAATGGGGCTGACTTATGTTTTCCAAGTTATAGATGCACATCATGGTATGGTAACTGTAGATAGTGAACTCGGAAAATATACCGAGTTCACCATATTCTTGCCAGATCAAGATGCAAGCAATGGGGGGGTGAAGAAGAAGGATTAGATGGACTCTATCAATGAAAAGCCTACCCCACGTGTGGTCTCTATTTGCACAAACGGGTCTATTTGAAGATCTTTTCGAAGGTTTGTTATGACAACATCAAGTCGTCGGGCAAGATAGAAATCTTTCTCGTCACTTCCCCAAAGGATATTCTGTATGGTCTCCCGCTTGATGATTGCATTTTTGTTCTTGGCAAGAAGTTCTAATGTCTTTGATTCTTGTCGTCCCAATTTCAAGCAGATTTTTCCATCTTCATCTTTTAAACATGTGTGTTCTGAATCCAATATGTGTTTGCCAATCTTGACGCAATTCGAGACGTTACGTCTCTCTATTCCTCCTTTGAGTTTTAGCAATGCCTTGACATGACAATCAAGTTCCTCTGGCACAAAAGGTTTCTTGATATATTCATCAACACCAACATGATACCCTTCTTTCAGTTTGGACGGCGAAGTGAGGTTGGTGGTAAACATAATGATGGTCTCGCCATCTAATTCACGAATATGCTTTACCATGTCAATGCCGTTCATTACAGGCATGTCAATATCTGAGATGATAACATCAGGCTTGAATGTTTCCCAAGCCTTGATACCATCTTTACCGTTGCAGGCTGTTATAATCTCATAACCACCAATGACATCTTCCAACGTATTTTTCTCGACAAATGCGAGATTCCCGTCATCTTCCACCAGAAGTAATTTTATGTCTGCCATAGTTGTTTGTTAGTCTTTCTATTTGATTGACGGTGCCAAAGATACGAAAATAAATCCTGATAGCGGCATCAATCAGAGATTATTTTCGTGAAATATAAGCATTTAAAACAGACCTTACTTTAAAGTAGACTCTGTTTACGAACTATTGTCTAATCGTTGATAGTTTCTATTTCTTACAATTTGGCTGGGTCATAAAACTGTAGTTTCTTCATTTCTGCTTGTTCTTCGGACGGCAGGAGTGGCAATCTATGGACTGACATATAGTTTTCTATCGCTTGAGTAGCTTCTTGCGGTTGCAGATTAATGCCTGATTCTTTCTTCTTTTCATCTACATATTCTTGTTCCGTAATAAACAATTCTGTAACAACGTGAATTAACTGTTTATGAGAATCCTTTTTATGCCAATAATTGTAACTTTGATCAGTTTTCTGAAAAATCAAGTTTTTAAAGGAATAATAATCCTCATCACTTAATCGGTATGCCTCCGTGAATTTGTCACTTATTATTTCCTGCGAAAAACCAAATATATTTTGAGAAAGCTTGTCATATGTAGGCACCATATCCATTTCTATCGTACAGCATTTACGGATAGAATCAGTTGTTATTCTTCCTATTGTTTGACTGTCTTTTTTGATATATCCAATATTAGCAGAATCTTGAATAGTATACTTTTTACGACATTCCTCTATAAAAGTTGTTCCTTCTGGCCACGGACGAAATGTTGCTTGATCGCTAAGCATAAAGGCCCTTTTCTTATCTTTACTAATAAGCTCTTCATTTCTTGGATAACGACAGCCATATTTTCTTAAATATACTTTTTCATTTTTTAGATTGATATAGTATTCCACGATGCCATCCTCGTAATACTTAAGCAAAGAATCATTGTGTTGATAACTACGAAAATATCCCTTTAATCTTACAAACTTAGGTTGCTTACCACTTATCGTGACATCTTGTAATTTTACCTGCCCTAATACCTTTAGCGGTAGAAACAATAAAACTAAATACAAATATTTCATAATTTAATAATTGTTGAATTCCGTTGTCGCCTGCAAAGTTACAAAAATTTGCGAATACCTTTTGTTAGCTAACTGTTAGATTTATGTTAATTGTGCACACTTTAAAAAGTCAGAACACAATCAATCTGAAGTTCAGAAGTTATAGAATTTAAAGAAGTTGTTACTCCATTCAGTAGTCGTTAAAAGTTATAGCCAACAGCCTTGGAGTGGGAATGTGTAGTGTACGAAAAAGCAGGAATTCCTATTGGGGAGCTCCTGCTTTTGTATTTATTGTATGAAAGTTTATTTTGCTATGTTATGCCGGGCAGTCTGTCGGATGATGACAGAATTATGAATATCTGATAATCTGTCCAGGAGTAAGCTTCTTGTCCTTCTTGTAACCATTGAGGCGGCAGATCTTTTCTACGCTTACACCACGCTTCTCGGCAATAGAGTTGAGAGTCTCGCCGTACTTAACCTTGTGGTAAAGTTTCTCACCACTTGCGCTGGCTTCGTATCTGCCCACAGAGCCTCCGTTGACTTGCTCGCGTGTGTAGCCTCCGTTGCCCACTTTTCCACGAACCGAGTTGGCTGCAATGCCCTCGTGCTCGTATGTGTCGCGGTTGAAGTCATAGTAGTCGCCCACTACGTCCTGGTTGCGGAAGTCGAACATCAAGGCAGGGTTCAGGGCTACGCCGCAAAGACGAGTCTCAAAGTGGAGGTGCGAACCCGTGCTTCGACCGGTATTTCCACCGAGTCCTATCACTTCGCCGGCTCTTACGTCCTCGTTCTCTTCTACGAGTTGTGCAGAAAGGTGACCGTAGATAGTCTCCAGTCCGTTGTTGTGACGAATAACGATGTATTTGCCATATCCGCCTCTCTCATATCTTACGATACGTACTTTTCCTGAGAAGGCAGCACGTATGGTGTCGCCGATATATACTTTGATGTCCATACCCTTGTGGCTACGGCCAAATTGCGCACGATAACCGAAGTTGCTGGTTACTACGCGGCTCTGGGTAGGCATACAGAAATGACGAAGGTCTATACGGAAATGCTCAGGCAGCGATGTGGCTTTGTGAGCGTATTTATTGGAGAAATCTTCATAGAGCTCGCTGGCTGGGTTCTCGCGCTCTTCCATCTGGCGATAATGAGAGATGGCTAAAGTGTCGAGCGACTTCATTCGATGATCTACCGGTGCCTGACGTGCCAGAAGGTCTTGAGCCTGAGTGGGCACGGCAGCGAGGGACAATAATACTCCTACAAAGATTTTACTTATCTTGCTTTTTAAACTCATAATTCTAAATTAATACTCTTTTAGGTTGGTCGTTCAGCATACAGAACAATAAGAATTCTGTACGGAAAATCGCAATGCAAAGTGCTCTAAGATGCGATTTTGTTATATAGACGTTGCAAATATAACAAAAATAATTCAAATAACCTAATGGATTAACATAAATTATTCGGTCTTTAACATGCTCGTTTTCACTCGGATAGCTTTCGAATGCAGTTTATATATAGGCGAATTGGCATAATTATTGCATGAAATGTCAAAAGCAGAATTTAACATTTTTTCGGTTTCTCGTTTTTTCTTTTTTTTACTCTTGTTGGATATCTCTGTTCTTTTGTAATTTATCCATTTTTCAGATATCTGAGCAGAGCTACGGCAGGTGAATGTCCCATGAAGATGTACTTCTTTACCTCCGGACTTGTGAAGTGGTTGCACTGTGTATAGGCTTTATAGAGTTCATCGAGATTGATGGTAAATTCTTTGCCCGAGCTTTCCCTTATGCCGATGATCATCTTGGCGGTGACGTGCAGTCGGATGTATCTGATGCCTGTTACGCTTTCTATTTCTTTGATGCCTATGAGCTTTTCTCTCATTTCCTCTTTGGTCAGGTCGGGCCGTGGCTCTGGCTCGCGAACCAGTGGTTTGCGACCACGCTTCTTGGGTGTGGAGACAGGCACAGTGGCTGGCGTGGTGGGCATGTCGGGGAAGAGGTTTCCTTCAGATGTTTGTTCTTTTATTGCCATTTTTGCTTCTGTTTTACTTGATGTTGATAGCCTGTGTTGTCTGGTTGAGGGGGCTTCCGCTAACTGATGGCAGCCCAGTTGATGTTGGTTTTCTTCAGCTCTCTGAGCCTCGACCATAGTGGTGCGTACTGGGGAAGACAGCATTGCGGATCGGCCTCGATAACAGCTTGCGCCTCCTGTCTTGCCAGTTGCACAAGTTGACCATCGCGTGCTATGTTGGCTATCTTCAGGTCGAAGGCTATTCCGCTTTGCTGCGTTCCCTCCAGGTCGCCAGGGCCTCGAAGCTTCAGGTCGGCTTCAGCTATTCGGAATCCATCATTGGTGTCGCACATGATGTCGATTCGTTTTCTTGTATCCTCGCTCAACTTGTAGTTGGTTACCAGGATGCAGTAGCTTTGGTCGCTTCCTCGTCCTACTCGTCCTCTGAGCTGGTGTAGCTGAGAGAGTCCGAATCGCTGCGCATCCAGAATCACCATGACCGAGGCGTTGGGCACATTGACGCCTACCTCGATGACGGTTGTGGCAACGAGTATCTGGGTTTCGCCCTTCACAAACTTCTCCATCTCAGTTTCCTTCTCTGCAGGTTTCATCTTGCCGTGCACTTTGCTGAGGTTGTAGTCGGGGAAGGCTTCCTTGAGAGTCTCGAAGCCTTCTTCCAGGTTTTTCAGATCGCTCTTCTCGCTCTCTTTGATGAGCGGAAATACGATGTAGACCTGTCGCCCCATGTTGATCTGGCGTCTGATGCTCTGATAGAGAGAGGTCAGTTGGGTGTCGAACTTATGCAGCGTCTGTATGGGTTTTCTGCCAGGCGGCAGTTCGTCGATGACACTTACATCCAGGTCGCCGTATATAGTCATGGCAAGGGTGCGTGGTATAGGGGTTGCCGTCATGACCAATACATGCGGCGGATTCAGGCTCTTGCTCCATAGCTTGGCTCTTTGTGCCACACCGAAGCGATGCTGTTCGTCGATGACAGCCAGTCCTAAGTGTGCAAACTGCACGGTTTCTTCTATGATGGCATGAGTTCCCACCAATATCTGCACCTCTCCGCAAGCCAATGCGTCGAGTATGGCCTGTCGCTTTTTGCCTTTTACGATGCCCGTCAGCAGTTCCACCCTGATGTCCATCCCCTTCAGAAACTCCCTGATGGTTTGCAGATGCTGTTCTGCCAAGATTTCGGTAGGAGCCATCATGCAGGCCTGGAATCCATTGTCGAGTGCTATGAGCATGGTCATCAGTGCCACGAGTGTCTTGCCCGATCCTACATCTCCCTGCAGAAGTCTGTTCATCTGTTTGCCGCTGCACATGTCGGCGCGTATCTCATGCATCACCCGCTTTTGTGCTCCGGTAAGACTGAAAGGCAGGTTGTTCGCATAGAAACTGTTGAATATCTCTCCCACACGGTTGAACACGTATCCCCGGTATTTGCGTCGCTGGTCGCTCGCGTACCTTAATATATTAAGTTGCACGTAGAACAGCTCCTCAAACTTCAGCCGCACCTGTGCCTTCTGCAGTTCCTGATGAGAGTGTGGATAATGTATGTTGCGGAAGGCCTCGTCGCGTGAGACAAGGTGCAGACGATGGGTGATAAAGTCGGGCAGGGTTTCTGGCAGGGCAGGAAGCTTCTCTATCAGCGCCTTGGCTATTTTCTCTATGGCGCGCGATGTAAGCCCCATCTTTTTCATCTTCTCGGTGGTGCCATAGTAGGGCTGCATGCCCATGTCGGAGAGTTGCAGCGACTGTGCGTCGTCGATATCGGGGTGAGCAAACTGGAAACGTCCGCCATAAAGCGTTGGCTTGCCGAAAACAATGTATTCGGTATCGGTCTTGTAAGTCTTGTAGATGTATTGTGCGCCGCGAAACCAAACTAAGTCAGCTACTCCGAATCCGTCGGAGAAGTGGGCTACTACCCGTTTGTTGCGTTTTCCCATGTCGAATTCCTCGAAACTGAGGATCCTTCCCTTTATCTGTACAAAGGGCATTTCCGGTGTCAGCTCGCTGATGTGGAACACCTTGGTGCGGTCTACATATTTATAAGGATAGTATTCCAGCAAGTCACCATACGAGCAGATGCCGAGCTCCTTGCTCAGTATCTCTTTCTTCTTAGGACCTACGCCAGGCAGGTACATGATGTCTTGGTCTAAAATACTACTCATTTTTTAAAGTGAAGAGTGAAGAATGAAGAGTGAAGAATTCCCTTGTCTTATTCTGCTAATAGGGCTTCTGCCACCTTGATGTCGAAGGGGGTTGTAATCTTGATATTCTCGCGGTTGCCTTCCACCATTGCTACCTGGCATCCTAAGCTTTCCACCACCGAGGCATCGTCGGTAAACTGGGCCTTGTAACCCTGATTGAAGGCTTGCTTGGCAAGAGCAATGTCGAAAGTCTGAGGAGTCTGTACCACACGATAGTCGTCGCGCATCACGTTTTTGCCTCCTCCACGCTGGTCTATATAGCGCAGTGTGTCGGTCACAGCATATACGGGTATGGCGGCATATTCCTCGCGGGCGGTCTCGTAGCATTCGTCTATGACTGAGGTTGATACGAATGGGCGCACACCGTCGTGTATTCCCACCACTCCGTCGGCGTCATCGGGAATAAGCGCCAGTCCGTTCTTTGATGACTGGAAGCGAGTGTCGCCACCATTGGCTATCTGGTGCTTGATGTCGAAATGATGCTCCTCGCAAAGCTGGTGCCAGTATTCCTGCTGGCTCTCGGGCAACACAAGGATGATGTTGATGTCGGGGTTGTATTCGTAGAAGCGCTCTATAGTGCGCATCAGTATGGGCTTGCCGGCTACAGTCAGAAACTGCTTGGGCGTCTCTGTTCCCATGCGCAGTCCTTTGCCTCCGGCAACAATGATTACGTAATCCATAATTTAAGTGAAGAGTTAAGAATTATTTGTTGCTCATCAGGTGTGTGTACCTCATGCCTTTCTGCAGTTCTGCCACAGCCTCTTCGCCTGCGAAGTAGCTCAATATCTTGTAGGCATAGGGCAGGGTAGCCGCCGGACCTTCACCTGTTGTCACGTTGCCGTCCTCCTCATACAGATGGCCAGTATACTCGGTGTCGGCAGCAAAGTATTGTTCAAAACCAGGATAGCAGGTAGCCTTCTTGCCGTTGAGGATGCCCGTGCTTGCCAATACCATAGGGGCAGCACAGATGGCACCTATGCGCTTGCCGGCCTTGTGATGAGCGATGAGCGCCTGTCGCACGCCCTCGTGCTCGTTGAGATGAGTGCTGCCTGGCATTCCTCCTGGAAGAAGGAGCATGTCGGCATCGCCGAAGTCCTTCACGTCCTCAAAGCGCAGGTCGGCTTTCAGTGTTACGCCATGAGAAGTTTCTACCCATTCGCTGCCCGTAATGCTTACGGTCTTGATGTCTACACCACCTCTGCGAAGTATGTCTACCGGAGCCAAACCTTCGATTTCCTCGAAGCCGTTGGCAAGAAATTCGTATACCTTTGCCATAATTTTATGTTCTTTTTGTCTGATTATTCGATTTATATTATTACCTTTGCAAAAGTAAGAATAATAATTGAAACAGCAAAATAAATGACACGACAACCATTGAAATTTGCGATATTTGGCAATGAGTACCAGGCCAGGAAGTCTACTTCGATAGAGAAGATCCTGGACTATTTAGCGCAGAAAGACGCCGAAATCTATGTGGAGAATGCCTATTACGAGTTTCTCACCCGCAGTCAGCACATCGATGTGAAGGCGGCAGGAGTGTTCGAGGATTACAACTTCGATGTGGATTATGTCATCTCCATGGGAGGCGACGGCACCTTCCTCAAGGCTGCCAGCAGAGTGGGAGCCAAGGGAACACCCATCATCGGTGTCAATATGGGGCGACTGGGCTTCCTGGCTGATGTGTTGCCTGGCGAGGTGGAGGCAGCCTTGGACAGCTTGTATGCCGGTGAGTGCCAGATAGAGGAACATGTCGTCATTCAGGTAGAGGCAGAGGGAGGTGTCTTGGCAGGCAATCCTTTTGCCCTTAACGATATTGCCGTGCTGAAGCGTGACGATGCGTCCATGATTTCTATTCGCACGCAGGTGGATGGAGAGTTTCTGGTTAACTACCAGGCTGACGGACTGATCGTGACCACTTCTACGGGCTCTACAGCCTACAACCTGTCGAATGGCGGACCTATCATCATTCCCCAGAGCAGCAGCCTGTGTCTCACGCCCGTGGCTCCTCATAGTTTAAATATTCGTCCCGTCGTCATTAATGACACGGCAGAGATAACACTCGATGTGGAGAGCCGTAGCCACAACTACCTTGTTGCCATCGACGGACGCAGTGAGCGAATGACTGAAGGCACACGTCTCGTTATCCGCAAGGCTGCCCATACCATTAAAATAGTAAAACAGCGCAACCAGCGATACTTCTCCACTCTGAGAGAGAAGTTGATGTGGGGTGCCGATCAGAGAGGAAGATGAATTTAAGTGAAGAGTGAAGAACGAAGAGTGAAGAATTCAAATGAAGAGATGGATGAAGATAATCAAGGTTCCCAAGTTCAAGTATGATGCCAAGACCCTGCTCAAGTGGCTTTGGCGTTCCTGGCGTGGCAACCGTCTGCAGGCTACGCTCAATGCTGTTGTCGGCTTGCTGTCTGTTGCTGTCAGTTTAGGACAGGTGTGGGCGGTGAAGCATGCCATCGATGTGGCTTCGCATGCCGTGCAGGGCAATATCTATTGGGCTGTGGCATTGATGGGTGGACTGATATTATGCGATTTCGCACTCAACATCTCTGGCATCTGGATAAGAAACCTCCTGGGCATCAAGGCGCAGAACCGTATGCAGCAACGTATGCTCGACCGCATCCTTCGCTCGGAGTGGCAGGGCAGGGAGCGCCTTCATTCGGGTGATGTGCTCAACAGGCTTGAGGGGGATGTGTCGCAAGTGGTAGGCTTCCTTACCGAGACTATTCCAAGTACCTTGAGCGTCCTGGCGCTTTTCCTCAGCGCCTTCTTCTATCTCTTCTCCATGGACAGGCTCTTGTCGGTAGTCATCGTCGTTATGATTCCCATCTTCCTGGCTTTCAGCAAGGTGTATATGGGCAAGATGCGATTCCTGACCCGTCAGGTGCGCGATACCGACAGTAAGGTTCAGAGTGTGCTGCAGGAAACCATCCAGCACCGCATGCTTATCAAGACCTTGGAGAGTAACAGCGTCATGGTGGAACGGTTGGAGAACACCCAGTGCGAGCTTCGCTCCAAAGTGGTGCGTAAGACCATATTCAGCGTGTTCAGCAACTTGGTTCTTAACTTTGGCTTTGCCTTGGGCTATCTGGTGGCATTCCTTTGGGCTGCTGTGCGCATGAGTGCAGGCTCGCTTACCTTTGGCGGCATGACAGCCTTTCTGCAGCTTGTCAACAAGATACAGGGTCCGGCACGCAACCTTGCCAAGCTGGTTCCTGCCTTTGTGGGGGTGTTTACTGCTGCCGAACGACTCATGGAGTTGGAGGAAAATCCATTGGAGGAACAGGGTGAGCCAATAGAGATAGACTCGCCTTGCGGCATTCGCCTTGCGGGAGTGAGTTATGCCTACAAGGAAGAACAGTCTGAGGACGCCTCAGCTTCCGATGCCCGCACTGTCATTCATCAGCTCGATTTCGATTTCACCCCAGGCAGCTGTACTGCTATCTTGGGTGAGACAGGTGCCGGCAAGACAACTCTTGTTCGCCTTATCCTGGCTCTGCTTCGTCCGCAGCAAGGTCAGCTCTCTATATATAATAAGGTGAAGAGTCAGACGCTCACTCCGCTTCATCGATGCAACTTTGTTTATGTGCCTCAGGGCAACACGCTGATGAGCGGAACTATCCGCGACAATCTGCGGTTGGGTAAGCTCGATGCTACTGATGAGGAGATGGTGGAGGCTCTGCATAAGAGTTGCGCCGACTTTGTGATGGAGTTGCCTGCAGGCTTGGATACTCTTTGCAGCGAACAGGGAGGAGGACTGAGTGAAGGACAGGCGCAGCGTATTGCCATAGCCCGCAGTCTGTTGCGCAATCGCAGCATCATGCTCTTCGATGAGGCTACGAGTGCCCTTGACCCAGAAACTGAGCGCCAGCTGTTGCAGAACATCCTGTCTTCTCACGACAAGACCATTATCTTCATTACCCATCGTCCTGCTGTGGTCGACTATTGCGACCAGGTGCTCAGAATAGAGCGCACCAACAACAGTTGAATATTTCCTCTTCAAGAGTGAGGGTGACATAACCGAATGTCTTCTATGCTCAGTTCTGTGGCTTGGGAAATAATTTCCAAAGGAATGTTCTGTGAAAGCAGGTTGCGGGCTATTGCTTTTTTCTCTTCAGCTCTTCCCTCAGCTCTTCCTTCAGCTCTTCCCTCAGCTCTTCCCTCAGCTCTTCCCTCAGCTCTTCCCTCAGCCAATCCTTCTAATTTAGCATTGCCGAGTACGTCATTCTGAATCATGATGGCATTGATATGCTCGTCGTATGCGTGACGTTCTGCATCCGACATCTCGTAGTATTTTAGCTTCTCGCGAGCCTCTTGCAGACCTGGAGCTTTAGTGTCTGGAGAGATAACGCCATTCTTCAGATAGTTTACCCATTCTTCCAATGGTGATTTTGCCACTTTATTGAACTCGTTGACACGCACAAGGATATAGGTAGGGAAAATCTCAGAAGGTGATTTTCTTACGATATTATTCTTTTCCTTGGCACTTATCACGAGCTGGTCTTTCGTGTGCAGACCTGTAAAATTGTTCTGTCCGATATAGATGTAGTCAGAACCTTTTCCGAGATCGAAGTACAAGATGCTGATAGAATATACCTTTTTCACCTCTTTATAGCTGTTGCCGAGGTTGATATGCTCAGTAATAGCTTTTGCTACTCCATAAAGAACTCGCTCTAAGTAGTACAGCTCACTTGTGTTTTGTATTTCCACAATGATAATTTCTCCCTTGCTGTTTCTGGCTTTTATATCAACGCGGTTGAACTTATCATCTTCTTTCTGCTGATTACTTTCACTTTCCAGTATTTCTATGATTTTTACTTCTTCATTCAGAAATACGGTAAGGAATCCTTCCAAAACGTCAAAATTAGCTTTCTGACGGAGTAATCTTTTGATTGCCCAGTCGAAACGGATGTATCTATCTCTCAGTTCTGCCATAATAAAACCTCCTTTTTGTTTAAATGATAATTGCCGAGTGCAGAATATCTTATGCAAAGATACATTTTTTCTCTTTTGCTTCCAAATGTTTTACCGAAAAAATGATATTTCTTCTTTCTCGGCTATTTTACTCTATACGAAAAACTGGCGACCCTCGCATAACGTGAGCCGCCAGTTGAATAGATGAATTATATGTTAGTTTTTTTTATTTACTTGATAACTACCTTTTTGCCATGGTGGATATAGATGCCAGCCTGGTTGGGCTTTTGGTTCATCTTCATACCACTAAGGGTGTACCAGGCATTGTTGACGTTTTTGCCTGTATTCTCGGTGATAGGCTGGTCGATGCCAGTGTTTACTTCTTTAGTGACATTAGTTACGACATATTTTCCACCGCTTTTTTCAGGACCAACCTTGATGAAGACGGTTGAGTTGATGCCTGTAATGTCGAGTGACTGAGATTTCTCTTTTGTTCCTGCATCGTTAGGCTCGCAGAAAACAAAGTTGATCATTCCGTCTTTTTGGGTAATGGTGAAGTCCTTATAATACCAGTTCTTGCCATCAATCATCTTGGTCTGTGTAATGGGGGTTCCAGGCCATTCTGGTTTATCATCAGTGTCACCCCAATAGTAGAAGTTCACCTTCTTCCAATTGACGGCATCTGTGTTTACATAAACAGTGATGTTGTATGGCTCGAAACGCTTGATGCTATAGTTATAAGTGCGAATACCGCTTACAGTACCATTGATGAGCAGACCCACCTTCAGTGTGCATGAACTGCTGATGTTGATAGATGTACCGCTTGTTGCCTGAGTGCTGCTGGCTGTAGGGTCGCTGCCATTGGTGGTGTAAACCAACTTAGCATTGCTGTTCTTGCTGACAGCGGTAAGAGTTGTTTCGAATCCTTCTTCGTATGTGCCAGAAGCTTTGTCTGCCCATGCAGTCTCTGTGTCGTTTGACAGATAGTACATGTAGTTTTTGCCAGAGAGGATGCGGGTATATTCAGTCTTTGATGGGGTAGTCATCATGCTTGGAATACCTACAACAACCAACAACTTGCGACCATTGGTTCCGTTTACTGCATTGGCAAAATACTGTTTGTTGTTGGCATAATTACTGTAAGAACTTGTGTTGGTGATACCTGCCAATTTGCGGGCCTCTATCATGCTCTTCAGCTCGTGCTCGTATGCTTTCCAGTGAGGCTGGAAGATACAAGGAGTACCAGGCATGGCTATCATGAATGCGTTGGCAGCAGGAATATATGCTGTAGGGATAGGGTCTTTGCTTCCCTCGTTGCTATTGTCCTCGCGTACCTGTATGTCGTGGTTTTCTACGAAGGTTATGGCATACTGACGATAAGAAGAATCAGACATCAGACTGCTGTTGTTCAGTTTTGTCCAGTTGTTGCTTTTGATAGCATCGGTCATGTTGTAGTGGAATTGGAAGTCGAAGGCACCGCTCTTCTTGCCTGTATTGTTGATCCAGTTCTTGATATTGCCTACACCATCCCAATACTCGCCTACGGAGTACTTAATACCTGTTGCTGTGTTGTAGTCGCCCACATGGCTTGCGTTGAAACCTTTTACCATATCATAGCGGAAACCTTCGTAGCCCAAGTCTTCTTTCAAGAATTTCAAGTAAGCCTTTACCACTTTCTGTACGTTTGCACTCTTGTGGTCCAAGTCACGGCAGTCTCCGAAGTCAGAGCCTTCATCGTTGTTGTTGCTGAGGCTGACACCTTCTTTTTGAGCTTGTGTTGCCGTTTTGCCGCCATCGTCGTTTTTGCAGATGTCGGTAGGCAGCATCTGGTAGGTCACACCCTGATATGTCTCTGCTGGGAAAGTGAACCAACCCTCGGTATTGCGATGGTTGATGACTACATCGGCAATGGTTCCGATACCATTGTTTTTAAATGTCTTGATCATGGAACGCAACTCGTCTTCTGTTCCGAAACTGGAGTTGTGGTTGAAATAGTAATAGGGTTTATAGCCCATTACCTGTACGGTTTCAGCACATTTTCCGCTCTGAGGAACCCATACGAGGTCGATGAATCCTTTGAACTCTGTAGTCTGAGCCTCAAGAGCTTTCCATTGTGCAGCCTCGTATGCATTCCAAGAGAAGCCCTGCAGCATGACTCCATTGTAGTTTGCCGGCCATCCTTGTGCCGAAGCACTGATTACTGCTAAGAGTGCAATAAGTGTCAAGTAAACTTTCTTCATATTCTTCTTGTTTTTTGTTTTCGGTGGTAAAGTTATGATTTTCTTTTGTAGTGGCAATCTTTTCTTGACCTAAATCAAGCAAACGACTTGCGCAAACGTTTGCATTTTCAGTGCAAATCCATAGTATCTGTCATGACCTCGGTTCAGAATCATGTTGTTTCCAAAGAGAATTTGAGGATTCCCAGGTTCACACCAAAGGTAAGCTTGCGCATTTTCAGTGGCAAGTTTTAATATTGTGGCAAGCATATAAAGTCCTTGTTCTGTAAATCCCTTTACTGTTGCATGAGAAAACTTCAATGTTTCGAGGTGGTCAAAATTTTTGACCACATACTCTTTCTCACTGTTAGTCAGTTCGATAACATATCCAGAAGGAAACTTATCCGGATTGTTTCTTATGGCTTGGTTTACCACCTTGGTTGTTACTCCATACAATTCTGCAACATCTCTGTCAAGAATAACTTGAATATTCCTGACGACTATGATTTTACTTTCAGTTTTTACAATATCTTCTTGATGTCCCATATTTTTTATTTATTAGGATGATGCCGCTAAGGTACAACATTTCTTTTTAACCACCAAATGATGGTGAGGAATATGAGCTTGCGTTCTCAAATATTTTCCTTAAATTTGCAACGCAATAAACAGCTAAAGAATATCAATTATGGAACAAATAGTAGGCAGAAAGACAGAAATCACACAGTTGACAGAATATTTTAATTCTGGCAAAGCTGAGTTTGTGGCAGTATATGGAAGAAGACGTGATTTCGTAGAAGAGACTGGTGTTCGGCATGGCATCTTGCCTACGCTAATAACTACATTCGGCATCCGCCCCAATGCCCATTCAGCAATTGCACAAGTGCAACTGACAATGGATGACTTGTTTGATGATATGGGATAATTATTAAAAAACTTGAAAACATTTGGTTGTCTCGATAATTATTGCGTAATTTGCGCAACGTAAAAAGCGCAATAAGATTATGGCAACAATTAACAACCCTTTCGTGATGTATGGATACAAAGGAGCAGAGTACTTTTGTGACCGTGAGAAAGAAACTGAGAAGATGATGACTTCGCTCCATAACGAGCGAAATATCACGCTTGTCGCACCTCGCCGTATGGGCAAAACTGGATTAATCCATCATGTCTTTCAACAGTTGGAAAAGCAATATGATGATGTGAAATGCTTCTACTTAGACATATTTGCCACCAAGAACTTGGAGCAGATGGTGCAACTGATGGCTTCGGAAATCATTGGGAAATTAGATACAATCTCTCAATCCGCCTTGCGTAAAGTACAGGAGTTCTTCAGCAGTTGGCGACCAACGCTAACAATTGACGAACTGACAGGCATTCCAACATTTTCTTTGGATTTGAAACCAAACGAGGGACGAGAAAGCTTGAAGCGAATCTTCGAGTACATGAAGCAATCTGGAAAGCGATGCTACGTGGCAATAGATGAGTTTCAACAAATCATGAACTATCCAGAGGATGGAGTGGAAGCATTGATACGCTCCTACATCCAATTCCTGCCCAATGTATATTTCGTATTTTCTGGCAGTCAACAGCACATGATGGAAGAGATGTTTTTGTCGGCGAATCGCCCATTCTTCCAGAGTTCTCTTGTCATGTCACTACCATGTATCGCCGAGTCAAGATATCTATCATTTGCCAATCGTCTTTTGTCATCACAAAAACGAGAGGTAGATGTAGACACATTCACCTATATCTACTCGCAAGCCGACAGCGTAACTTGGTATGTACAAGCCATCCTACATGGTATTTACGAACATCGTGATGAGCAGATCAATAAGGACTTAGTGGATGAAGTGATTCAAGAGTTGATAGAGGAGCAAGCCATGGCATACCAAAACTATTGTGCATGGCTGACCGAAAACCAGCAGTTACTCTTGTTAGCAATTGCCAAGGAGCAAATAGTTTCCTCCCCACTTAGCCAACAGTTCATCATCACCCACCACCTACCTGCCACCAGCAGCGTAAAGACTGCCCTGAAGGCTTTAGTGGACAAGCAACTGATCAGCAAGACCCCAAAAGGCTTCTTTGTCAGCGACCGCTTCTTTGCGAAATGGCTGGCAAAAGGATAATAAAGCACAAAATGAGGGTTTCCACAGAACATATAGTTCTTTCTGCCGATGGCTTACGATGAAATACTGGAGGAGGAAACGAAAATAGGCGGCTCCCGATATGTTCGAGAACCGCCTATTGGATGTTATTCTTGATTCCATTCGTTGAGTCCCTTTTCGATTTCTTCAATGGAAGGAAGGCTGCTGCGAAAATCTTTCGGCAGAGCTTGACCTAATTCATAGTCGGATACACCAATTGGCTTCTGTATATCACGAAGTGCATATTCTGCTTTTATTCTGTCTTTGGTCTTGCAGAGAAGCAGGCCGATAGTTTTGTTGTCGCCTTCTCTGCAAAGCGTGTCATCTATGGCAGAGCAATAGAAATTGAGCTTACCGATGTATTCGGGCATGAAGTCAGTGGCTTTCAATTCTATAACTAAATACCTGTGCATAAAGGTGTTATACATCAACATATCGATATAATAGTCATCACCTGAGACCTCAATGTGATATTGTCTTCCCATAAAAGCGAAGCCAGCTCCCATTTCGACCAAGAATTTTTCGATATGTTTGATGAGCCCAATCTCGATGTCTCTTTCGTCATATTGGTCGGTGAAAGTGAGCATGTCGAAAATATAAGGGTCTTTCAACAATGATTTTACCTCTATTGCTTCTGTAGCAGGGAGCGTTGTGTCGAAGTTATTGGCGAGAGCACCATGCTTGCCATAATAATCGAGCTTGATGGCCTCAGCAAGATAGTCTTTGCTCCAATGCCCTGTAATGCATTGCACCATATACCAATAGCGAGCTTTGAGGTCTTTAACTCGTTGGAGTAAAATTATGTTATGAGTCCAATTTAAGTGCTTGATGGGTAATGTGTTTACATTATTTTTCAATTGCGCAACCGCTGGTTGCGCAATTGAAAAATATCCAACTTTAACCATGGTCAACTCCTTGTTGTACTCATTATAGAACTGCATCATGCACTGCATGTTTCTTATGGAGAATCCTTTCCTCTCAGGATACTCATTCTTTAGATCTATAGATAGGCGCTGTAGAGTCTTCTTGCCCCAACCATCAGTCTCTTGGCTTTTGGTAAGCATTTCACCGATGTCCCAATTCATACGGAGCAACTCCTCGTTTGCTGCGTACATGGCTTTCTGTTGGGCAAAAGAAACACGATGCTTGATTTGTCTCAACAAAGATGGATAACCTTGGAAGTTTCCCATGCCTAATTCTTTTTGTTCAATTTCTTGTTTCATATAGAAGATTGTTTGTTCCAATCTGCAAAGAAAATGCAAACGAGCGCAAAGAAAGCTTGCTTTCAATTTGCCGAGTGCAGCTTTTCTTCTGCAAAGATATAAAAAGTTAGCTTTGGAAAAAAGTCGGTGTGGCGATTATTGATGTTTTGCTCCTTTTATTTTACCATATGCTCCTGTATTTACGAAATGATAGGGATGGTTGTATTTCTGAGAGGTTGTTGATGGTAGACCGAATGTAGGAGGAAATAGTAAAAATACAAAAAGCTGGCTTCAAATCCGAAACCAGCTTTTTTTATGATAATTATAATTTTGTCGTATGAAGTCTTCTGCGAAACTTTAGTCTATCTTAGTCTCTGTTGCTGCCGAAGATACGGAGCAGATAGAGGAAGAGGTTGATAAAGTCGAGATACAGAGTGAGCGAACCAAGAAGGGCCAGTTTTTGTGCGCCTTCGCTCATGTCGGACTGCATCAAGAGCATCTGCTTGATTTTCTGTGAATCCCAGGCTGTGAGGCCAATGAAGATGGCAACACCGATGTAGCTAAGAATGTAGTCGAAGCCAGGGCTCTTCAAAAACATATTCACGACGGTAGCGATGATGAGGCCGATCAAAGCCATAAACAGAATCTTCCCGATCGAGCTGAGGTCGCGCTTGGTGGAATAGCCATAGAATGCCATGGCTCCGAAGGTGCCTGCTGTTATGAAGAATACTTTTGCTATTACCATTGGCTCGTAAATGATAAAAATCGAAGAGAGCATAGCGCCATTAAGTACAGAATAGATAATGAACAGCAGTGTTGCTGTGGTCAGCGATAGGCGATTGATGGCGCCACTGATGATGAATACGAGTGCGAGTTCGCCAATGATAAGTCCCCACATCAATGCGGAATTTGTGTAAATGGTGTTTAGCAGGGCTGGACTGTTGGCTACACTGTAAGCGGTAAAGCCCGTGATGACCAAAGCCAGTGTCATCCAAACGTAAACCTTTCGCATGAGAGCAGCAAAGGTGCCGTCGAGTCCGCGGGCCTTCTCGTTAATACTGAAGCCTGTGTCTTGGCTTGCGCCGTTAATACGGTCGTACATTTCTTTTTCTGTCATAGTTATTCTTTTTTGTTTATATTCTTGTTTTGCTAATCGCCTTTTGCGAATAGTCTTTGTCATCTTGATAATGTAAATACAAAGATAATGCCATTTTTTGTAATTACTTCTCTTTGACTGCATTATTAACATTTGTTACGTCATTTTTCTTTTATCTGTCATTTTGGCCTTTTTTTGTAGTGCTGACCTGTTGTCTTAGCACCTGTCAATTTTTTGGGGGTATTGAAGATTGAGGCGGACTTCGTTGGCGGCTTGTATCGGTCTTAATAGACGACCGGGCTTGGTCTTAATAGATGACCGGAATTGGCCTTAATAGGCGAGACAAGTCTTTGCCTTGCAGATTTGGCTTAAGCAGGAATGTTTTATGAACTCTCAACAAAATCCGGAAAACAGTGGCAGGAAAGCTTCTGTATATTTATTCGCGGTAAAATTGTACTTAACTGTGAAAAAATAATTTCCCAGTTGGGAAAAAATATTTTTCCAGTTGGGGCGATATGGTTTT
>ENA-OPEX01000109-OPEX01000109.1-human-gut-metagenome-genome-assembly--contig:-NODE-109-length-19574-cov-3.090322_pt1 | contig 19574 bp, 19 predicted proteins | sample MGYA00241303_ERZ501540 | MGnify/ENA primary metagenome ERZ501540 (study PRJEB25962, sample SAMEA2042431) | human gut metagenome | biome: human gut; feature: human-associated habitat; material: faeces...
TTGCGTGTTGCCGTTGCCTCTGCGATGATTTTTGCGTTTTAACTTAATTTTTTAAGGCAATACGAGATGATGTTTTCAACGCCTTTTACCGCTTTGCTCGCTTCGGTTGCGGCACGCACCGCTTCGGTCTTTGTAAGCCCCAAACTTTCAAGCGCAAACACGGCGTCCGCTATGTCGTCGCCCGTAACCGCGTCTTGATGATTGTCGAAAAGCGTGATGTCGTCCGCCGCCTGCTCGCGCAAATTGAGCACGATGAGTTCCGCGGTTTTTTTGCCCAGTCCCTTGATTTTGCAAAGGGTTTTGACGTCGCCGGTTGCGATTGCCACGGTGAGCGTTTTAAGGTCGTAACCGCCGAGAATCTGCATTGCCATTTTCGGACCTATACCGCTGATTTCTATCAGACGCATAAACAGTTTCTTTTCTTCCAAACGTGAAAAACCGTACAGCGACATCTCGTCTTCGCGGACGTACAAATATGTGTAAACTTTCGTTATTTCGCCGATTGCGACGTCAAAAAGCGTGTTTCCGCTCACGCCGATTTCGTAGCCTATGCCGTTGTTGTCAACGACTATGGACGTAAAAGTTTTGTCAACGATTTTGCCTTGTATATAGTTGTACATATTTCACCTTATCGTGAGTTGTTTTTTGAAAAAGCGGCGAGGTTATTGAACCTTGAAATCGGCTGCGATACGGCTCGTTTGAGCGTGGCATATGGCAACCGCCAAAGCGTCCGCCGCGTCGTCGGGACGAGGCACGCTTTTGAGTTTGAGAAGCACTTGCACCATATGTTGCATTTGGATTTTGTCCGCGCCGCCGTAACCCGTGACCGCTTGTTTGATTTGGTTGGGCGTATACTCGTACACTTCCTTTCCGAGCGACTTCACCGCCGTGAGCAGAATCACGCCGCGCGCTTCGGCAACGGGTATACCCGTGGTGATGTTCTTTGAAAAAAACAGTTCCTCGATAGACACGTTGTCGGGCTTGTAAGTTTCGACAAGTTCCTTTACGCCGTCTTCGAGTTGTTGCAGTCTTTCGGGCAAAGTACATTCTTTGGGCGTGGTGACAACGCCGTAATCGATTACGGAATAGTTGCCTTTCACCGAGTTTATCACCCCGTACCCCATTGTCGCAAGACCGGGGTCGATGCCCAAAATCACCATATTTTCACCTTTGTATCGTGCTTTTTCATTGCTGTTTTTTTCGTATTTCGCTTTTGCTTTGTGCCTCGTTTTTTACTTCGTTTTTTCTTTTTTACTTCGTTACAATCGAATTTTCGTTGGTTTCGTCAAACACGAGCGTAGCGTTTTTAAGCGGCAAAGTGCCGACTTCGTCGAGTTTTTCATTGCTCTTTACGTTGCGGTTTCCGCACTTCAAAACATAGCCGTCCGTAGTCACAAAAGCGTGTTCCACTTTCTCTTTTCTGTCGCCGAAAACGTCGTATTTATCGCTGTTCCAGCCTATATACACGTCCTTTCCGACGTACGAATCGGCGATTTTCCCGACGAGATGACAAAGGTCGATTTCATATCCGTCCTCTGTCGTCGCAAAAAGTTTTTCGCCCTCGCAAGAGAGTTTCGCCTTTTCAAAAGCGTAATCGGTGTCGAACGCTTGCGCCGCCCATATGTTGTCGGGATTTGCGCATATCTGCTCGTACGTCCCTATCTGCTTTATTTGCCGATAGTGCATAACGACGATTCTTTTTGCAATCGAGATTGCCTCTTTATAGTCGCGCGTCGAGAAAATCACGCACTTGCCCTCTTTTGCAAAATCCTGCAAAGCGGGCGCGACTTCTTGCCATAAAACCGCCGCTTCGTCTTTGTCCAAACCTTTGGTTATATCGTCGATAAGCACGACTTTGCAATCGCGTAAAAACAGTCTTGCGATTGCGAGCCGCTTTTTGTCGATAAGCGAGAGTTTACGCACTCTCGAATAGAGCGAAGCGGTTATCCCCACCCTATCGGCGCACGCTTTGACTTTTTCGTCGATAACGTCCTTTTCTACGCCTCTTATTTTCAAAGGATAGGCAAGGTTATAATAGCACGAGCGATTTGCAAACAACGCGAGGTCGTCAAAGACCACAACTACGTCGTCGGGCTTTTTTGCAAGCGGTTCGCCGTCGAAAAAGATTTCCCCTTCAAAGTCGGTTACGCCCGCCACTACCTTCAAAAACGTGGTTTTGCCGCTTCCGTCGTCGCCCAAAAGCGCGACGATTTCGCCGCTTTTTATCGTCATATCCGCCGAAGCAAGCACCCTTGCACCGTACAGATACTGTTTGCTTACGCTCTTCAATTCAATCATTGTCAAATGATGTATTTTGCCGACTTCTTGGGCGCGTTTTCGAGTTCCTCTTTCTTTGCTTCGTAGCCCTTTCTGTCAAACATAGCGTAGGTTGCGTTCTTGCCTTCCTCGACGCCGGGTTGATTGAACGTGTCAATGTTGAGCATCTTGCCGCAATACGCCGTTTCGAGTTGAAAGAACATAAGAAGTTGACCGATTGTGTTTGCGTTCACTTCGTCGAGCATAATGGTGCGATTCATATGTTTGGAGCGAGTGAGCGCATATTCGGTCGCTTCTCTTTCGGTGTTGATAAGTTCGCCCATAGTGTGACCGCAAAGGAAGTTTACGTCCGCAAATTCTTCCGCGCCGTTTGCGATGACCACGTCGCCTCTGTACTTCTTCACGCCGATGAACGTGACGACCTTGTCGAACGGACCTTCGGTGTAAAGTTGCACTTGCGAGTGTTGGTCGGTGACGCCCAAAGACTTGACGGGGGTTTGACCTTTATGCACCACGTTGCCGTCGAAATCCACCGCTTTGCCGAGACTCTCGCCCCAGAGTTGGCAGTACCAGTCCGCCATAAGTTTGAGGCTGTCCGCATAAGGCATCATAACTGAAATGTTCTTGCCCTTTTGTTCCATAGCGATGTATTGAAGCACCGCCGCCATAAGCGCGGGATTCTTGTACGGGTCGGACGAATTGCACGCCTTGTCCATATCCGCCGCGCCTCTCAAAAGGCCGATAATGTCTATGCCGAGCACCGCCGCGGGAAGAAGTCCGACGGGGCAAAGTTCGCTGAAACGACCGCCCACGCCGTCGGGTATATAATAGGTTTTGAAGCCCTCTTTCTTTGCGAGTTTGATGAGATTGCCCTTGCTTTGAGAAGTGGTTGCGATGATATGTTTTGCCCAATCGTCGCCGCATCTCTTTTTCAAAATGTCGGTGATGATGAGATATTGACTCATCGTTTCGCTCGTCGCGCCGCTCTTTGTGATGACGTTGAACATCGTCTTTTCAACGTCGATAACGTCCAAAAGCGCAAGCATACGTTCGGGGTCTACGTTGTCCTCGACGTAGAATTTCACGCCGCGCTTTTTGGGGTCGAGTTCGTTGTATCTGAAATGGCAAAGCGCGTTGAACACCGCCATAGGACCGAGCGCGCTTCCGCCGATACCCAAAACCACAAAGTTCTCGTAATGCGCTCTGACTTCCGCCGCCGTGTAGATAATATCTCTTACGACGTCCTCTTGATTGTACGGAAGTTCCGCCCAACCCATCCAGCCTGTGCCGCGGTTCTTCTCGAAATATGCGTAACTGTCCTGCGCCTTGTCGAGAACGGACTCTATTTCTTTCTCGGTGATGCCTTGCTCGCCGATGGACGATTCCATCATATTGTTGAAATCAAACTTGATTTGCATAGCGTTTATGCCTCCAAAATATTTTTAAGATATTGCACGGATTCCGCAATTTCGTCCACGGAATCGTAATTCCCCGCATACTGCTCGATGATAAGCGGTCCGTCGTAGCCGACATCTTTGAGCCTTACCACGAGTTCTTTGAACGGAAATTCGCCCTTGCCCACCATCGCGATTTGACCGTCTTTTACGTCGCTGACGTGAACGTTCGTAAGGTCCTTGCCCATAACGGCGAGATACTCTCGCCAGTCGTAACCCGACTGTCTTGCCTGCTTGATGTCCAAAACCGTGCCGATACCGCTCGCATACGGCTTCATTTGCCTGTAAAATTCGGGCGAATCGAAAGTTGCCCAATGCACGTTTTCAAGACAGAGTTTTATGCCGTACTCGTTTGCGATTGCTCCGAGTTTTGTCATACGCTCGCCCACGAACTTCGGGTCGATATACACGCTTTGTTTCAATCTCGCCTGCGCGTGAAAAGTGTACGCTTTTGCGCCGAGCGTTCTTCCCGCCGACAGCACAGAGCGGAATATTTCTTCCGCGTCGTTGTACGTTCTGGGTGCTTTGTTGAACAGTTGCGGTTCGAACTGAGTGTTTAGCGAGTGCACCGAATAAACGTCAAAATCGCCTTTGCGTTCTTTAAGAAGTTGCGCAAAGGCGTCTTTGTACTCGTAAAATGTGGTCAGGAACACCTCGCAAGTGTCCGCCCCTAAACGTTTAATGACCGAGAACGAATCCTCGGTCAAAACTTTTGTGAAAAACGTTGCCGTCGATATGCCGACTTTCATTTATTCTTCTTCGCCCTCTACTTCTTCTTCGTAGACGTTGGGCGTTCCTTTTTTGTCCTTGCCCCAAATGTCTTTTTGCTTTCTCATCTGTCCGAGCAGTTTGGGAATAACCTCGTCGAGATTGTCAAACGGAGAGCCGCTCAGCGCGCTTGCACGATAGGATATGCCCTTGCTTGTGACAACCATATCCGTGGTGTAATCGCCGTTTTCGTAGGTCACGGTGAACTTAACTTCCGCATTTTCGTCCTCAAAACGTCTTTCGAGTTTTGCGCACTTTTTTTCGGTGATTGCTCTGAGTGAATCACTGGGATTGTAATTCTTGCCGAATATTTCGATTCTCATAAAGTAACCTCCAAGTTCTTTATATTTACATTATAGCAAATTTTATATTTGATTTCAAGAGATAAATTAATAATTTATATTAATTCATCTTCTCAAAGTTTTTCAAACACGAGTGCGCCGTCTTTGTAATCAATAGTAACCTTGTCGCCTGCCGCAATTTCCGAACGAATAAGTTTTTCGCTCAACTTGTCCTCGACGAGCCTTTGAAGGGTGCGGCGAAGCGGTCTTGCGCCGTATTCGGCGTCGTAGCCCTCGCTTACGATATACTCTTTCGCACTCTGCGTGATATGCGCCGTTATATCTCTCGATTCGAGGCGTTTTTCAAGCGAGGCGAACATCAAATCCGCAATCTTGAACAAGTTTTCTTTGTCGAGTTTCTTGAACACGACGATTTCGTCGATACGGTTGATAATTTCGGGTTTCATTGCGCCTTTCAATGCTTGAATGTGGCTTTGGCGCACTTTTTCACCCTCGCTTTCAACGCTTTTCTCGCTTGCAAAACCAAGCGTTCTTTGCGGCGTTGCGGCTTCTTTCGCACCGATGTTGGACGTCAAAATTATCACCGTGTTTTTGAAACTTACCGTGCGGCCGTGACTGTCCGTGAGTATGCCGTCTTCGAGGATTTGAAGCAAAATATTGAATATGTCGGGGTGTCCTTTTTCGATTTCGTCGAAAAGCACGACGGAATACGGTTTTCTGCGCACCTTTTCGGTGAGTTGTCCGCCTTCCTCGAATCCCACGAGTCCCGGCGCAGAGCCTATGAGCCTCGACACGCTGTCCTTTTCCATATACTCGCTCATATCCACTCGAATAAGCAAATCTTCGTCGCCGAAAAGCGCGCTTGCGAGTGCCTTTGCAAGTTCGGTTTTACCAACGCCCGTCGGACCTAAGAAAATAAACGAGCCTATGGGGCGTTTGGGGTCTTTAAGTCCCGCTCTTGCGCGTTTTACCGCCTTTGCAACCGCCGCGCAAGCCTCGTCTTGTCCGATGACCCTCGATTGCAAGGTCTTTTCGAGATTGACGAGTTTTTCGCTTTCGCCCTCGGTGATACGCTTTACGGGGATTCCCGTCCAGTTGCCCACGACTTCGGCGATTTCGTCCTCGCCTATGGACAAACTCGTGCTTGCGCACTTCTCTTTCCAGTCGATTTCGGCTTTTTCTTTCTGCTCTATATAGTCGTCGCGAAGTGCCTTATACTTTGCGCAAAGTTCAAAATTATCCCTGCGTTTTGCTTCGCACAAATCGAGGTCGGCTTGCTTGATTTTGTTTTCCAAATCGCGGATTTCGCTCGGCGTGGTAAAGGAAAAAATTTTCTTTCTCGAAGCCGCCTCGTCGATAAGGTCGATTGCCTTGTCGGGAAGGAATCTGTCCGCAACGTATCTGTCCGACAAAATCGCCGCCGAAGATATTGCTTCGTCGGTTATGGTTACGCCGTGATGAGCCTCGTATTTCGGTTTCAATCCCTGCAAAATTTCTATGGTGTCCGACACGCTCGGTTCTTCCACCAAAACTGGTTGAAAACGGCGTTCTAACGCACTGTCTTGCTCAAATTGTTTGCGATATTCTTCAAGCGTGGTCGCGCCTATCGTTTGCAGTTCGCCCCTTGCGAGCATAGGCTTCAGAATGTTGGCAATGTCAAGTCCGCCCTCGCTCGAACCCGCTTTGAGTATGGTGTGAATTTCGTCGATAAAAAGCAGTACGTTGCCTCTTTGTTTTATGCCGTTGAGCGTTGCTTTGAGTCTTTCCTCGAAATCGCCCCTGTACCTCGTGCCCGCAACGAGCGAAGTAAGGTCGAGCGAAAACACGATTTTGCCCCTCAACGCGTCGGGAACGTCCCCCGAAACTATGCGCTGGGCAAGTCCGTCGATAACCGCGCTTTTTCCGACCCCCGGTTCGCCTATAAGCACGGGATTGTTTTTCGTTCTGCGGCAAAGCACCTGTATCACGCGCTCGGTTTCCTTGCCTCTGCCTATGACGGGGTCGAGTTTTCCGTCGCGCGCTTTCGCCGTCAAATCAGTGCCGAATTTTGACAAATCGAAATCGGAATTTTCGTCGTTTTTGCGTGTATTTTCATAAAAATTATCGGCTTTTCCGAACGCGTTTTCATTGCTTGCAAAGCCGTTTCGCAAAGCGTTTTCGCCGCCGCTCTGTCCTTGGCGATTCAATCCTTTATTTTCGCTTTCACCGAAGAAATCGGATATGTAACCGCTCAAAATGTCGTTTATGTTTTCTTCGTTTCCGTTTGCAAGGCACATCGCCGCCCTGCCGCCGCCGCTCGACACGATTGAGCTGTAAGTGAGTCGTTGCAGATATTCGGGGTCAATTCCCTTTGCTCGCAGTATCTCGCTTGCAACCGACGACGTTTCGTCGAGAACGGTGTACAAAATATGTTCTGTTCCCACAACTTGCGAGCCGAGCCTCGTTGCGACGTCTTTTGCGCTTTGCACCGCTCTTGCCGCCCTCGTCGACATCTCGACATTGGGGCGAATAGGCATAGGCGAAAACACGCGGATTACGTCGTCCTCGTACACGCCGCATTGATTGAGCAATCTCTGCGCCGCAGAGCCGTCAACGTCCAAAAGTCCGAACAAAATATGTTCGGTGCAAACAAGTCCGCCCGTGCGTACGGCAAGTTCGCTTGCCCTTTGAAGCACGAGTCGCGCGTTGTCAGAGTAGGTTATCATTTTTCCTCCGCCAGAAGTTCTCTAACTATGCGAGCGCGCATTTTGTCGCTCTCTTCCTTCGAACTTCCGTTTGTCAAAATCTGCAAGGACGAGGCGGAACACGCCCATATCATTTCGTCCGTTATCGCAGTGGATTTTATGGGCAAAATGCCCAGTATAACGCCGATTTTTACGTCGACGAGAAGTTTCATAAGTTCTTGCGCCGTGAGCGCGTACGCGCCTTTAAGCACGGCGTAACTTCTCGATATTCCGTCCAAAAGTTCGGTCTGTCTTTCCTTGACGAGTTTTTCGAGCGCGACCCTTTCGCAATAGCACATTCTCGCAACCGCTTGTTCGACTTGCGAAATAATCTCGTCCTCGCTTACGCCGAGCGTTCGAGAGTTGGATATTTGATACATATCGTAAGCCGCTTCGCTACCCTCGCCGTATACTCCTCTTACCGTCAATCCGAACTCGCTCTTGAACGTTTTGAGCGCGTCCTCGATTGCGCCCGCACGCTTCAACGCAGGCAAAAACAGCATACAAGAAGCCCTCATACCCGTGCCGAGATTGGTCGGACACGCCGTCAGAAAGCCGAGTTGCGAATCGTACGCGATAGGCAACGTGTGCAAGAGCCTTTCGTCGTAAACACGCAGTCTTTCGTATGCGCGTTTAAGGTTGAATCCTTCTTCGACGCACTGCTCCCTTATGTGGTCTTCCTCGTTTATCATCACGGATATACCGAATTTTTTGTCGCCCTCGACGATTACCGCGCCGTTTTGCGTGTTGTTTGCAAGAGCAAGAGAAATTAAATGCCGCTCTATAAGTGCTTTTTTCTGCTCTTTTTTGAGTTTGTTCATAGGCAAAAGTCTTGCCTCGAACACCCCTTGCGCCGCCGCGTACGCGCCGTTCATCAAATCGACCACTCGTTGGTCGGTCGTCTTGATATTGCGAGGAAATTCAAGCCCCGCAACGTTTCTTGCAAGACGTATGCGAGAGGAAACGACGTTATTTTTGACAAGTTCGTTTATCGTGCAGTACTTTGCCGACTTCAAAAGGCTTGGGCGCGGCAGTGAGTCGCTTACGTCAAAACGCTCGAAATTGCCGTTTAGATTGTTTCTGACACCGTACGCGCCGTGCGCGCCCTTCAAATCGAGTATGGTCGAAACGGTATTTTCGGGTGCGTGAGCGTGCAAAAACTCGGCGTTTACACCTTGCGCTTTGCTTGCCGCGTCGAGCGCGATTTTCCGCATTTGAGAATAGCAATTCGCACAACCGAAAAGGAAGTTTTTTTCAAAATCTTCAACCGTATATCCGCAAATTTTGCATTCTTTATCTCGGCGAGAAAGCCTGTAATTTGCTTCTTCATGCGGATTTTTGCCGCATTTCAAAGCATTTTCGTAGCACTCGCGACAATAGCCGTACTCGACGGGATTATTGTCTATAATCACGCTTTCAAAAAGAGTCGCCTCTCTATCGCCGCAGATGTCGCAAGTCCTTTGCATACTCTTTATTTCGTTCCTTTCAAAACATCGGTTTTCCTGTGTTTTTGCCTTTTCTTCACTCGGCAAACTTTGAAAATACGCGGGGAAATCGATATTCTAACCGCTTATTTTCAAAATTCGTCATTTTCGTTTCTAAATTCGATTATTTTCTGCTTCGGTTGAGTCGTTTCCCGAAGCCCGATTATTTTCGGAATCCGATTCTCAAAATTCGCGTTTTATATATTGCAAAAACTCGTCTTTGAGATTCTTGTTTCTCAAAGCGTATTCCACCGTCGCTTCGAGATAACCTTCCTTGTTGCCGACGTCGTAGCGACGTGCAGAAAATTCGTATGCGCAAACCGCTTTTTCTTTTGCGAGAATGCTTATCGCTTCCGACAAATACACTTCGCCGTTGGTGTACGGCGTGCGCTCGATTGCCTCGAATATGGACGGCGCAAGCACGAATCTTCCCAGAGATACGAGTTCGCTTGGCAACTCGTCCTTCGGCTTTTCGATTATACCGTCGAGCAAGGTGGTTTTTTCGTCGATAGCCTTGTTTGTTATCATAACGCCGCAACGTCTTGCCACTTCTTCGCTCGTGCGCTGACATCCTACGATAGTAGCGCCGCCCGTTGCGTAATAAGCGTCTATAAGTTGCTTCGTGACGGGTTTTTCGCCCTCGCCGACGTACATCAAATCGTCGCCGAACAGCACCGCTACGGGCTCACCGTTTGCAAAATCCTCGCAGAGTTTGACGGCGTTTGCGTTGCCATTCATAGTCTTTTGCACCACAAACGTGATTTTTGCGCCGTAATCCTTGTTTGCAAGCGCAAACTCTTCCTTTTTACCGCTCGTCATCAACTGCTCGTTGAGTGCGGCATTAGGCTCGAAAAGACGTTTTACGCTCTCTTTTTGAGGCGAAATAACAATCGCGATTTCCTCGATACCGCTCTTCACCGCCTCGTCGACGATATAGCAAAGCGCAGGCGTATCTACGATAGGCAACAGTTCTTTGGGCAACACTTTCGTCACCGGCAAAAACCTCGTGCCGAATCCCGCGCAAGGTATAATCGCTTTTCTTACTTTCATATCAACCCCCTATCGTCGAATATTCTTTTGTCGAAAAATATTTTGCATTTTGCTCATAACGAAATTCGACGTTGCGATGCGACGAAAACGCCGCATTGTATGCATTATAATTGTATTTGAATCAAAGCGCGACGATGTGTTTTTTCGCCTCGCTTTGTCAAAAATCCTTTCAAATCAAGGAAAACTTATTTCTCGTAGCCGTGCGGATGAGTGGAATGCCACTTCCAAGCCGACGAAACTATACTTTCGAGGCTGTCGTATTGAGGCTTCCAACCGAGTTCTCTCTTTATCTTTTCGCTCGACGCAACCAAAGTTGCGGGGTCGCCGGGTCTGCGCGCTTCGATAGTCCTTTCGATATGACGTCCCGTCACTTGCTCGGTGACGTCGATGACCTCTTTGACGCTGAATCCGTTGCCGTTGCCGAGGTTGTAATAGGTGGATTTTCCGCCGTTTTTGAGGTAATCGAGGGCTCGGATATGCGCGTCGGCAAGGTCGGTGATGTGAATGTAATCTCTCACGCAAGTGCCGTCGGGCGTGGGATAATCGTCGCCGAAAATGCCGATGTGGTCTCTCGTGCCGTTTGCAACTTGCAAAATGATGGGGATGAGGTGCGATTCCGGGTTGTGAGCCTCGCCTATTTCGCCGCTTCTGTGCGCGCCTGCCGCGTTGAAGTAACGAAGCGCGACGTATTTAAGACCGTACGCCTTGTCGTAGTCCTGCATAAACTGTTCCATCATAAGTTTGGTTTGACCGTACACGCTGGTGGGATGTTGCGGACTGTCTTCGGTTATCAAACCGTCGCCGCAATCGCCGTAGGTTGCCGCAGACGACGAAAACACGAGATACTTGACGTTTTCGGCAATCATAGCGTCCAAAAGCGCGAGAGTGCCAGCAACGTTGTTGTGATAGTACTTTGCGGGATTCTTCATACTTTCGCCCACGAGCGAATACGCCGCAAAGTGAATGACGGAATCCACGCCGTACTTTCTGAACGTCGAACGCAACAGTTCGACATCAAAGATGTCGCCTTTGACGAAAGGTACGTCCGAAGGCACGGACTCGATGTGTCCCGTGACGAGATTGTCGTAAACCACGACGTCCATATTTCTTTCTTTGAGTTCTCTTACGCAATGCGAGCCGATGTAACCTGCTCCGCCCGTAACCAAAATCATATATCTCTCCTCGCGCGCTACCGCGCTAAAAAATTTATCTATGAATTATTATAAACTAGAACCGCTTGTTTTGCAAGGCAAAAATGTGTATAATCGAATTGTGGGAAAAACAATACTGCATTGCGACCTAAACAACTTCTACGCTTCGGTGGAACAAAAACTGCATCCCGAATACGACGGGATGCCACTTGCCGTTTGCGGAAATCCCGAAGCAAGACACGGCATAGTGCTTGCAAAAAACCAACTCGCAAAAAAAGCGGGCGTTCAAACGGGCGAAACGCTATGGTCCGCAAGGCAAAAATGCCCCGATATAGTGTTCGTTCTTCCGCACTTTGACGAATACGTCAAATATTCCAAACAAGTTTTTGAAATCTACACGCAATTCACCGACCGAGTGGAAAGATTCGGCATAGACGAGTGCTGGCTTGACGTGACCGGCTCGGAAAAACTTTTCGGCGACGGCGTAACCATTGCAAACAAATTGCGTCAACTCGTGAAAGAAAAGACGGGACTCACCATTTCCGTCGGCGTATCCTTTACCAAAACTCTCGCAAAACTCGGAAGCGACCTCAAAAAGCCCGACGCGACCACCGTTCTCGACAAAGAGCATTATATGGAAGTCATAGGCGATATGTCTCCGTCCGAGATGATTATGATAGGTCGTCAGACGTCCGAAAAACTCACAAAACTCAACATTCGCACCATACGGCAACTCGCAAACGCAGACCGTGACGCTTTGCGTCACATTTTCGGAATCGTCGCCGACAATATGATAAACGCCGCGCAAGGAATCGAAACGGAAGAAGTCAAACACTACTACGACGTTCACGTTCCCAAAAGCGTTTCAAACGGCACGACCACGCCCCGCGACATAAAAAACCTGCAAGAAGCGAAAATCGTGATATACGCGCTTTCGGATATGGTTGCGTTGCGCCTCAGAAGTTTCGACCTCGTGGCAAACGGCGTCGGTCTTTCGATAAAAAATCCCGCGTTGCAATGGACGTCCAAACAAATTCCGCTTTCGCCCGCTTCGGCAAATTCGGGCGCAATCGCAAAAGCCGCGATAGGCTTGCTTGAAAAAATACACAACTTCGGCGAGCCGCTTCGCGCAATCACGGTTTCGGCAATAAGGCTCGAAAGCAAAGACGGCATGCAAATGAGTTTGTTCGACGAACAAAGCGATAAGGCGGACAAACTGGAACAAACCCTCGACGAAATTAGAGCCAAATACGGTTATCACTCTGTTCAGCGCGGCATTTTGCTCGAAAACGACCTGACGGGCAATTTGCACGAGGACGACGATTTCAGACCTTTCCACCAATCAAAAACAACCTGAGTCGGTATTTTTTTATTGTATACAAATTTTGAAAAAATACCTTATTCTCTGCACGATTCATTACACGAATCGTGTTTTATTTTTGCGCTTTTACCTCAAATTTACCTCAAATCCGCAATTTTTGCCTCGATTTCGATATGCATATACACGAATCGTGTTGCATATATGTATAACACATATCGTGTTTTTTACGCATTTTGTCGAATTATGGAGCAAGTTGAGCATTCCGTTTTACAATCATCGGATTTTTATTTATAATTAACAAAGACAATAATTGGATTGTAAGAAGACGCGGCAAAAGCCGTACGGGCAAACCCCACACGCACGCACAGGCGTGCAAAAACAATTTGTTTATGACACCCGTCCAAATCGCAACGGCAGTTTTATCTCTCATAGCAGGTATAGGCGTTTTTCTCATCGCCTGCACTATGATGAGTACCAACCTCGAATCCGTCAGTTCAAACAAACTAAAACATCTCTTTGCAAGAACGTCCAAGAGCAAACTCGTCGGCGTCGGCATTGGCACGGTCGCAACGGCGGCGATTCAATCGTCGGGCGCAACCACCGTTATGGTCATCGGTTTTGTCAATGCGGGCATTATGTCGCTTATGCAAGCCGCAACCGTAATTTACGGCGCAAACATCGGTACGACAATCACGGGTCAAATCACCGCGCTCGGTATGTTCGAAAACTCAATTTCCACCGGCGTCGTGTTTGCAACCTTTGCAGGTATCGGCGCGTTTACTATGGCGTTCGCCAAAAAAGACATCGCAAAGAAAATCGGCGGTATCCTCGCCGGCTTCGGTATGCTGTTCGTGGGTCTGGATATGATGAGTGCTTCTATGAAAGTCTTTGCCGCTCTCGATTCCGTCAAAAACTTTCTCGCTTCCATATCGAATCCCATTCTTCTCGTTTTGATAGGCACGATTCTCACCGCCATAATTCAAAGTTCGTCGGTTATGACGTCCGTTGCAATCACTATGACATTTACGGGGCTCATCAACCTCGACCAAGGTATCTACCTCACGATGGGTTCGAACATCGGCTCGTGCGTCGTGGCAATCATCGCAGGTCTCACTTCGAGCACCAACGCAAAACGCACCGCGCTCATTCACCTTTTGTTCAACGTATCCGGCGTTGTCATCTTTATGATCGTCGCAATGATGATGCGCGAAATCTCGAAAGCGGTCAATCCCGCAAAAGTCATTACGTTCGGATATCTGTTTGAAAAGATGTTCCCCGGCGTTCCGCAAACGCAACTCGCTATGTTCCACACGATATTCAACGTCATTACGGTCATAATTATGTTGCCGCTCACAAACTTATCGGTTAAACTCGTTTGCAAGATTCTGCCCGACAAGAACAAAGCGCACGAACAACCCGAAGAACATATGTTCTACATCGACGAGCATATGCTCAAAACGCCGCCTATCGCCGTTCAACAAACCAAAAACGAAATCGTCAACATGGCGGAAATCGCGCTTCACAACTACGACATCGCCTGCAACATAATCTGCACGCTCGATTATTCGGATATAGAGCAATTCCGCAAGAACGAAAACGAACTTAACTTCCTTAACAAGGAAATCGCAAGATTCGTCGTCAATCTTTCCAAACTCGAAATGAACGACGCCGACCACAACTATCTTGCAACCACGTTCCACACCATAACCGACCTCGAACGCGTCGGCGACTATGCGGAAAACATCGTCGAATACGCCGACAAACTCAAAGAATCCAATCAAACATTCTCGGATATCGCGATTCAAGAGGTTCGCCACCTTCAAAGCCGCATAGGCGATTTGTTCCAAAAGGTTATGAAAGCGTACGTCAACTGCGATTCGTCATCGCTTGAAGATGCAAACAAAATCGAGGACAACATCGACGACCTCACCGAAGCAATGGGCGCAAACCATATCGCAAGACTCAGATCGGGCGACTGCACGCCAGACGTCGGCGCGCAATACCTCTCGCTCGCTTCCGATTCCGAGCGTGTCGCAGACCACTTTATCAACGTTGCAAAATCCATAAATCGCAAGGCATAAGGACTTATTATGAAACTCGCAATAGCCACCAACAACGCCCACAAACTCAGTGAAATCAAAGCGATTCTCGGCAACTCGTTTGACGAATTGCTTTCTCTCAAAGAACTCGGAATCGACATAGACGTCGAGGAAACGGGGACTACGCTCGAAGAAAACTCGTACCTCAAAGCGCGCACAATTTGTGACGTTTGCAATATGCCGACTCTTGCCGACGACACGGGGCTTATGGTGGACGCCTTAAACGGCGCACCGGGCGTTTATTCCGCTCGCTACGCGGGCGAAGCACACGACGACAAGGCGAATCGTCGGTTGCTTCTCAAAAACCTCGACGGCGTGGAAAACAGACGCGCGCATTTTGCAACCGTAATCACCATTTGTTATCCGAACGGCGAGTTTATCACCGCAAAAGGTCGCGTTGAAGGCTCGATTCTGACCGAAGAACGCGGAAGCGAAGGATTCGGATACGACTCGCTCTTTTATAGCGACGAACTGCAAAAAACGTTTGCCGAAGCGTCGCAAGCCGAAAAAAATTCAGTCAGCCACAGAGGCAGAGCCCTGCACGCTATGCTCGAAAAACTGAACGAGCGCAACTAAAATTATGAACACTATCGTCGCATTTTCGGACAGCCACAATATGCCGCTTCCAAGCCGCCTTACGGACGTCGCAAACGAAAGCAGATACGTTTTCTTCCTCGGCGACGGATTAGGCTCTCTCGGCGATTTGATGTGCCACAAAGGCTTTCACGGCGTAAAGGGCAACTGCGACCGATACGAGTTTTGCGACGAAGAAGTCGTCGAAACAGACGGCGTGCGCATTTTACTCACTCACGGCGATAAATACCACGTCAAGCGCGGTCTTTTGGAACTCGATTTGAGAGCGCGCGAACTCGGTTGCACACTCGTTTTTTACGGGCATACGCACTTTGCGCAAATCGACGAAAGCACAGGAATTACGTTCGTATGTCCCGGCTCGATATGTTCGCCGCTTTCGGGCGCGCCGTCATACGCCTACGCCGTCGTTCACGACGGAAAATTTACGGTCAAAATCGTAAATCTAATCTAAATTTTGTTGACATAAATACGCCGATGTGGTAATATTGTCAAGCATTGAATTATAGATTGCTCTAAAAAAGTGCGATTTGAGTCCGTGCGGGTGTAGTTTAATGGTAGAATGTCAGCCTTCCAAGCTGATTGCGTGGGTCCGATTCCCATCACCCGCTCCATTACCGTCTTTGACGGGAATTGGACGGTCCGCATCGAGCGAAAAGCGAGATTGCCGCATCGTACAAAACCTGTCCAAAACGGCTTGCGGTTTAGTGGAATATGTTGCATGCAAAAGTGCGGCATTCCAAATACCCGCTCCATTACAAGAACTCAAACAATCTTTGAGCGTCTAATGCAATGAGCCTGTAGCTCAGCAGGATAGAGCAACGGCCTTCTAAGCCGTGTGTCGGGAGTTCGAATCTCTTCAGGCTCGCCATTATGGTGGATATAGCGCAGTTGGTTAGCGTGCCAGGTTGTGGCCCTGGAGGTCGTGGGTTCGAATCCCACTATTCACCCCACTTTTGATAAATTACTCTGAAAAGAGTCAATATAGTTTGAGTTCGATGATAACTTCATTGGATTCGAACGGGCAGAAAATCAAACAATCCTGTGAATTGTTTGACTGCCCCGGCGTGATAGTGCAGACCTTCGAAAAGTCGTACGGAAACGCATAAAGATGCGTGCCTGTGTAGCGCGAGTCGCTCGGCATAGGTCAAACGGCGCGAATCCCACTATTCACCCCACTTTTGAAACATCACTCTAAATAGAGTCGATATAAGTTCGAGTTCAATGATAACTTCATCGGATTCGAACGGGCAGAAAATCAAACGTTTTGATAATCTGTCACAGCCGAAACAAAAATTATTTACATTCGGCAAAAAAGTGCAGTATATTTGTTGCAAAAACTTTGTTTTGGTGATAAGATAGACTGCGTTGTAGGGGTATCGCCAAGCGGTAAGGCACCAGATTTTGATTCTGGCATTCGTTGGTTCAAATCCAGCTACCCCTGCCAATGACTCACTAGCTCAGCCGGTAGAGCACCGCACTTTTAATGCGATGGTCCGGAGTTCGAATCTCCGGTGGGTCACCATTTTTTAGACTATATACTCAGTATATAGTCTAATTTTTTTATTTCCGAATAGTCTTTTTTTCTTGATTATATGTATCGTTTACCCCCTTATTAAATTTTTCGATTTCGTCTTTCTCGAAATCATTATTGATGTGCGTATAAACGTTTTCTGTCATATCCGCCGTTGAATGTCCAACCCATTTTTGAACAACAACACGATTTACATTATTTTCAGCACATCTCGTTGCGTAGGTATGGCGCAAGCAATGAATTGTAAAACCCATACCGTCCAAGCCACTTGCTTTCAATGCGTTTTGAAATACACACGCAATGCGTGTTCTTTTATCGGGAACAATCTTTCGTGCTTTGAAAAGTCTATGTCTTTCAAATACGGATACAAAACATCGATAATCGGTACGTTTCTATTTCCGCTATCGGTTTTGGGCGGGACAACTTCACCGTTTTGCATTTGCTTGTTTATTACAATGTATCTTTCGTCAAGGTGTATATCATCGGTAGTACTCTATTGCTCCCAGGCGATTCAACTCATCTATGATTGCGTTGACGACAATATCTTCGAGATACTCTTTGCGCACTTGACTTTTCGTGCAACCATTGTGATATTTCTTTTTGCCGGCGCATTTATAATATCTGTTTGTTTCGCCGGTATCTGTAAAAATCGAGGGCAATATATACTATTTTGATTGTTCAATAAATCAAGCGACTTACTATTTCAAAAGATTCGGTGTGGACGCCATCATTACCGAACCAGCAAATGCTACATTAATTATGGCAAGCTATTACGCAGGCGCCGCACGCAAGTATTCAAAAGCAGCAGCACAACACACTATTCCCAAACAAAAAAACAATAAACACGTTTAAATCCTATTCGATAGAGTGTTTTTACATAGTCTGAATTTACGATACTCCGCAATTTATCATCTCCGTATTGTTTCTTGCTTATGGCATTAGCGATTAGTTAGTAAATTTAAGCTCCTAATTTAATTATATCAAAACCATTTTGACATAAAAATGCAACGGACGGTTGCGTGACATATTTCGGCGCACGATATATAATTCAATTGTAAGGAGGCGCAGAATGATCGATTTCATTGCTGTCGGCAACAATATAGCGTCGAGGCGGAAAAGGCAAAATCTCACACAGGAGGAGCTTGCCAACAAACTTTTCGTGACAAGGCAGCTCGTGTCCAAATGGGAAAACGGCACGGGTGTTCCCTCCATCGACGATTTGTTGAACATGTCCGAGATCTTTCACATCACCATTGAAGAACTATTATGTCTTGACAAAAAAATCGATGTCAATCCGGATGACATTTTTGCGGGACACGAGCGGCTGTTTGTGGTGAGGAACATCGTTGACGGTAACATAAAAATCGACATTCCGGCAAACTTTTACCTCTTTTCGCAAACGGAAAGAATAATGATTCTCAAAGCGATAAAGGACGGAATGCTGACAACCGATATGGAAAATCTGAAACCGAGGCTTACGCCCGCCGAACAAAAATTTATGAGAACGGAGGTCACACAATGATACTCAAAAAGAAATTGCAAGACGGAAAAACGATATACGAACCTATATCGATTGAAGAAGCCGTAGAACAACGCGCGGAAAAATCCGACTTTGTTTTTACGGACGAGGACGAAAAAGACAAATTCGAGGATGTTCTCGAAGAACTCGATGATCTCGAAGAAGAAATCGAAGATAAAAAAGATGAAGAAAACGAATCGTCGGATAAAACCGCATTGTCGTGGGATTTTGTGAAAAGCGCATTGAAAAAAGCCGAAAAAATCGCACAAAAGGGATATGGCGTGGGCGCATCTTTGGGCAATATTTTTCTAGGCGGCGATGACAAAAAGCCCGACAAGAAGAATAAGCTCGTACAAATACTTCCTTTCCTCGATGACGATGACATCCATGAAATCGTGGAAGACATCTTAAGCGATCCGGACAAATACGACGGGTTGAACCTTTGCGCGATAATGCCGTTTCTTAGCGAAAACGATTGTGACGCATTGTTCTTGAAAATCGCACTCGACAACGATAAAAAATATACACACTCCCTCACTTCTCTTGCGCCGTTTGTGTCGGAAGAGTGTCTTACAAAACTTGTCGACAAATATGTTGAGGGCGAACTTCAAGACGTAGATATGGACGAGCTTTATCCCTTCTTGTCAAGCAAAGACGTAAAACGCTTGTTCAAATATATCGTTTCTAAAAACGACGACAAATAACTTGTCGGGTTTGTTATAACAGGCAAAAACAGTTTTCGCCTAAAGAGCGAAACTGTTTTTATTTGACAACATATTTGTCACTTTATATAATCTTTTTGTATAGATAAAGTGTCGATTCGGTCACCAAATGACAATGATACGAACTCAGATAATGGGTTCGTATTATTTTTTCTTCGAGAATTTTTTGCTACTAAACTATGCCTATAAATTCTTAGAATTTATAAAAATCTCTTATTGTTGATTTTAGGCAATTAAGACACCACCCTATTTATCCATGCATCTGCTTACGCACATAATTTGTGCGTAACCTCTTTCATGCTCGTTAAAGTGCCATATTCAATTAGCAATTTAACCAAATTATAAAAAATAACTGCTCCGATTTATTGCCTTTCGGCACGGCGTTTTAGCACCGACAAAAGCCCCTGTCAACGGCATAAAAATCTTGTAATATTGCTTCAAAAACTATCTGAAATCTAATGCGCATTTTATGTGATTTTTAGTCGTTTGCCTGTTAGACATGCCGTAGTCTTGATACAAGTAGAGGGATTTTCACACAACATTTTTATGCGATTCGTTGACATAGGCATCTTGTGATTT
>ENA-OPEX01000111-OPEX01000111.1-human-gut-metagenome-genome-assembly--contig:-NODE-111-length-19389-cov-3.112031_pt1 | contig 19389 bp, 11 predicted proteins | sample MGYA00241303_ERZ501540 | MGnify/ENA primary metagenome ERZ501540 (study PRJEB25962, sample SAMEA2042431) | human gut metagenome | biome: human gut; feature: human-associated habitat; material: faeces...
TTTTCATAATCTTCTTCATTTTGGCATGATAAGGACAAGAGCCGTGCCAAAACAGTACTTCTTCTGACAATCAAGTCTTTAGACGAAAACCCTTATTAAACAAACTGTCCAACAATTAGACACCACCGTCTAATTGTTGGACAGAAACCTCAAATGAAAGCTGATCATTCTAAACAGCAGCTAACACTCCTGCCATTTCAAGGAATGACTATATAAAACTTTTCCATATTCTCCAAAAGAAGAAGAATGCTTCTAAACACTTCAGAAACGATAGACAGCAAAGCTGTGTGGTTTCAATGTGGCATGAAGCAGGATCTCTCCTTTCTTATTTCTTCACAGGCACAAGGACAAAGCTGAAGCTCTTGTTGCCGGCATGTACGCGATAAGGAGCCAAAGGCCATGCGCCCCAGGAGTTCTCGCCTCCCACTCCATAATGTTCGCCATCGAGGAAGAGGTTGGTGAATCTTGACTTCAGCAGATTAAAGCTGTGGCGCTGTTCCTTCTCGTCGCCATCGTCCAACTCGTCGGTATCGAAGTGAAGGGCTGAGGCATAGAAAGGCTGACAGCTCTTTACCGTCAGTCCGAAGCCATTGCTGTCGGTCTGCTTCCACCAGCGCATATCGCTCTTGGTTCCGCTTTCCTGTGGACGGATGTAGGGGAAATATTGATTGTCGGCCTGGTCGCGATAGATGCCTATGCGCATGCATTCCTTTCGGTCGGAATAGTTCTCTATAGGTCCTCGGCCATAGTACTCGCTCTCCGACATATCGTAAGGCAACTGCATGAGCATGCCGAAGCGGAAGAGGTCGTCCGCCTTCTCGCCTTCTGCCATCTGAAGGGTTTCGGTGACTTTCACCATGCCTGTATTCGCCATGACGAGATAGGTCACCGACAGGTCGGCTTTCAGTTGTGGCAGGGTGTAGGTGGCACAGATGCTGAAGGTGTTCGCCTTCTTGTCCTTCGCTGTCGTGAGGGTTTTCAGAGTCAACTCAGGCTGCTTCCACAACTTGAACTTCTTCTGCAGACCAGCGCCCATGTCGTTGTCGGTGGGAGCTCGCCAGAAGTTGGGCTTCAAAGTTCCGCCCTCGCCCAGGAGCGACTTGCCCTGACAGGTAAAGGCAGAGATGAGTCCCGTGGCGCGGCTTATCTTCAGGGTGAGGTCGGGAGTGACGACAGCCAGGTCGGCTTCGCCCTTCCGGTCGATGAGTTTTGCCTTCACGTTCTTGCCGGCTGGGGTGCTTGCCTGTTTTGACGTACAATGTCCGCAGCATGATTTCTCCTTCACCGCCAACTGACTGTAGGCTATGATCTGTCCTGCCTCCATGAGCGGCTCTGCTTTCTTCAGGCGGAAGTCAATATCGAGGAACACCTCCTTGCCCTTCACCTTCGACAGGTCGTAAGGAATGGTGAAAGTCTTGGTCTGCTGTGGAGCCACGTCGATGTCGGCAAGGGTTCCGTTCTGAGTCTCCACGCCATCTTCTATCAGGCTCCACGCCAGGGCGCAGTTGCTCAGGTCGGCGAAGAAATTCTCATTATATACATTCACCTCTCCCTTCTGAGCGTCCTTCATCGTGGTCCAGATGTTCTGATACTGATAAGCCAACTCGTAGGCATGAGGATTGAGCTGACGGTCGGGACCTACGATTCCATTGCAGTTGAAATTGTTGTCGCTGGGGTCGTATTTGTTATAGTCGCCACCGTAGGTGTATTCTATCTGTCGCAGCTGCTCGTTGCTCATGGCTTCTGCCTTGATGCTCATAGGCTTCTGTGGATGGCGATGCAGTGCCTGGTCGACGAAGTCCCAGTCGAAACCGCCCTGGAAGATGGGATACTTACGCACAAGCGCCCAATAGTCGCTCAGATTGCCACCCGAGTTGCCCATGGTGTGGTTGTACTCACACTGTATAAGAGGCTTGTTGCTCGCAGGATTCTTGCTGTATGCCTCGCAGTCTTTCACCGAGTAATACATCGGACAGTAAATATCGGTTCCATCACCATGGCCTGCCTGCTCATACTGCACAGGACGGCTCTGGTCCTGACTCTTGATCCACTTGTAAACCTGCATGAAGTTGTCGCTCATCACCGTCTCGTTACCCATGCTCCAAGTCACGATTGAAGGATGGTTGTAGAAGTTGCACACGTTGTGCTGGTTGCGCTCCATAATCTGTCGGGCAAACATAGGCTTTCCGGCTGCGGCATCCTTGCCATACTGGAAACCGTGACTCTCCTGGTTGGCTTCTGCCACCACATAGATGCCATACTCGTCGCAGAGGTCGTACCAACGTGGATCGTCGGGATAGTGACAGGTTCGCACGGCGTTGATGTTCAGTCGTTTCATCAGGCGTATGTCCTGCAGCATACGCTCCATGCTTACCACGTATCCACCATCAGGATCCATCTCATGACGGTTGGCTCCCTTGATGAGTACAGGCTGACCGTTGACCAAGAACTGGCGGTTCTTTATTTCCACCTTGCGGAAACCCACCTTGACGGGTGTCACACTGGCCTGGCGCATGTCGGCTCTTTTGCCAACTCCCGACAGCGAAACCTGCAGGGTGTAGAGATAAGGTGTTTCGGCTGTCCACTTATGAGGATTGTCTACCTTCATAGACAGCTGAGCCAGACCATTCTTGGCAACCCCGACAGCTGTTGCCACCTGCTTGCCGTCCTTGTCGAAGAGGATGAGGTTGAGGGTTCCGTGGCCCTTCACCTTGGCTGCCACCTGCAGCACGCCGTCCTTGTAATTGTTCACCAGATCGGGAGTGATGCGAATGTCCTCAAGCTGCAGATGGGCGTCACGGGCATAGAGATAGTTCTCGCGAGCCACACCACTCAGACGCCAGAAGTCCTGATCCTCGCACCAGGAACCGTCGCACCAACGGAATGTCTGGAAGGCTATGAGGTTCTTGCCCTTCTTTAGGAAGGGAGTGATGTCGAACTCGGCTGCCGCCTTGCCGTCTTCTGCATAGCCGGCAAACTGTCCGTTCACATATAGATAAATATTGGAAGTTACGCTTCCGAAGTGGGCTATCACCTGCTTGCCGTCCCAGTTGGCAGGAATGTCTATCTGTCGACGGTAAGAGCCCACATGATTGTCCTTGACTGGCACGGCAGGCGGCTGCTCATCGAAATGTCCGCGCCAGGCAAAGCCTATGTTCACATACTCCGGCTGACCATAGCCGTTGAGTTCCCAGTTGCCGGGAACAGGAATCGTGCCCCAATGAGAGTCATCGAGGTTGGTAAGATAGAAATCTGTTGGGCGCAGGTCGGCATTCTCCACCCACTTGAACTTCCATATTCCGTCAAGAGAAAGGAAATTCTGACTCATCGTCTTGTCTACACTGGAAAGATTGCGGCTCTTTACCACTCCGCCTTCCTCATACACCATGTCGTCAAAGGGATAGGTGAAGAAGGATGTGTGAAGAGGCAAACGGTTGATTTCGTTCACCTGCAGGTCGTGCCACTCGGTGAAAGTGGGTTGCTGAACGGTTGTCTTGTTCATTTTCCGGGCTGTTGTCTTAAGCTTCTTGGCTCCGTAAGAGTACATGGCCAAAGCTGCCAAACCCAAAGTAAGGAATAGTTTTCGTTTCATTGTTGTTGAATGATATTAAGGGATTTGTTTGGTTTATCCAGTTCATCAGAGTCCCCTTGCCGCAAGCGTCAGGAACTCTATTTTTGCAAAATTGTTGTTGTCTTGCTGCAAAAATAAGTTTTTTTTCTGACTTGGCAACCATTCTTTATGTTAAAAATGTTATCTTTACACTTGTTCTCTTAAAAAGGATGACTTTGTATCGACAAACAGACAAACATCTACGCCCGTCATTCTCACTTTTCAAACTGGTAAAATGAATCTGCCCAACGGGATAACTCAACTCCCGTAAAAACTCCTGAAAGAACTCCCAGACCAGCAAAACACAAGAATAATTAAAACTTTTCAATATTCATCGAAATAAAATGAGAAAAAACTTTGCTCTTTTGTAAAAAAAACAGTATCTTTGTCACCAGAAACAGACAACATAACGACATTAAGAACATGATGACTATCGAAGAATACAGAGCAGCCATCTTGCAGGCTTTACTCGATGCTAAGAACGAGGACGGCACTCCAGCCATTACTCCAAGGGAAGCACAGGAAGCACTCAACGGATTTACTGACGACGAGTTGCAAGACGGAATCCTATGGAATTCGCCCGAAGACGTGGCATCAATTATCCTCGAGGGGTAATTCACGGAAGCAAAATCTAACTATCAAATGATACGAAAAGGAGTAGAGACTTTTTCATGGTCTTTGCTCCTTTTTCGCTTTTTCTATTTTCTTTTTTCGTTTTTAGTTCCGTTTCTCTTTCCTTTCTTCCTAGAATCCTCTTATAAAAAGCTTCCTTCAACAGCCCCGCAATACTTCATTTCTGTTGCAAAAGCAATAAAAAACTAAAGAATGCGACAAAAAACAAAAGAATGTGCAATTTTTCTTTCACAATTCAATTATTATTTGTAAATTTGCAGCCGCATAAACGGAAAGGGAACTTGCAAATCCCTCTTCAATCAGTTTAAAAAGATAATTTTACCGGTAAAAATATATATTAAATAATGAAGATAGAAAACGAAATCATCAGCTCGGTCATCGCTGCGATGAAGGAGCTTTATGGTCAGGACGTACCTGAGAAGATGGTAGCCCTGCAGAAGACCAAGAGTAATTTCGAAGGTAACCTTACCCTCGTCGTATTCCCATTCCTCAAAATGTCGAAGAAAAAGCCTGAGGATACAGCACAGGAAATCGGCGAATACCTGAAGAAAAACTGCACTAACGTTATCGCAGACTTCAACGTGGTTAAGGGTTTCCTCAACCTTTCTATCGCTCCTGCCGCTTGGGTAGGACTCTTGAATACCATCAACGCTGACCCTAAGTTTGGTGAGAAGCCAGTTACTGAGAACAGTCCGCTCGTCATGATCGAGTACTCTTCTCCTAACACCAACAAGCCTCTCCACCTCGGTCACGTGCGCAACAACCTCCTCGGCTGGTCATTGGCCCAGATTATGGAGGCTAACGGCAACAAGGTAATCAAGACAAACATCGTTAACGACCGTGGTATCCACATCTGTAAGTCTATGCTCGCCTGGCTCAAGTGGGGCAATGGCGAAACTCCTGAAACTTCCGGCAAGAAGGGCGACCACCTCATCGGCGACTACTATGTAGCCTTCGACAAGCACTATCGTGAGGAAATCGCAGAGCTCAAGGCTCAGTACATGAAGGATGGCATGGACGAAGAAGCTGCCACAGAGAAAGCTAAGGTAGAGGCTCCGCTGATTAAGGAGGCTCACGAAATGCTCGTAAAGTGGGAGAACAACGACCCTGAGGTTCGTGCACTCTGGCAGAAGATGAACAACTGGGTTTACGCTGGCTTTGATGAGACTTACAAGATGATGGGTGTAAGTTTCGACAAGATATATTATGAGTCAAACACTTACCTTGAGGGTAAGAAGAAGGTAGAAGAAGGATTGGAGAAGGGTCTCTTCTTCCGCAAGGATGATAACTCTGTTTGGGCTGACCTCACCAACGAGGGTCTCGACCAGAAGCTCCTGCTCCGTTCTGACGGCACTTCTGTTTATATGACTCAGGACATCGGTACTGCCGACCTCCGTTTCAAGGATTTCCCTATCGACAAGATGATCTACGTAGTAGGTAACGAGCAGAACTACCACTTCCAGGTACTCTCTATCCTGCTCGACCGTCTCGGTTTCAAGTGGGGTAAGGACTTGGTTCACTTCTCTTACGGTATGGTAGAGTTGCCTAACGGAAAGATGAAGAGCCGCGAAGGAACCGTAGTAGATGCTGATGACCTGATGGCAGAAATGATTAAGGACGCTCGCCAGACAAGCGATGAGCTCGGCAAGTTCAAGGACATGAGCGAGGAAGAGCGCCAGGAGATTTCACGCATCGTGGGTCTCGGAGCGTTGAAGTACTTCATCCTCAAGGTAGATGCCCGCAAGAACATGCTCTTCAACCCAGAAGAGAGTATCGACTTCAACGGTAACACAGGTCCTTTCATCCAGTATACCTATGCCCGTATCCGCAGCATCATGCGCAAGGCAGCAGCCGAGGGCATCGAGATTCCTGCAGAGTTGGGCGCAGACGCTCCTATCAACGAGAAGGAGATTGACCTCATCCAGAAGATGAACGACTTTGCTGCAGCTGTAGCCGATGCAGGCAACAACTACAACCCTGGTGGTATCGCTAACTACTGCTACGAGTTGACCAAGGAGTTCAACCAGTTCTATCACGACTACAGCATCCTGAATGCCGAGAGCGAGGCTGAGAAGATTACCCGTCTGGTTCTTGCTGCCAACGTGGCTAAGATCTTGAAGAACGGTATGTCTCTGCTCGGCATCGAGGTTCCGGAAAGAATGTAATATATACATAAGATATAATAACCTACAATTTAAAAAATAAAAGAATATTGACTATTTGACATAATGAGCATGGCCCTGGAGCTCGACTCCAAGGCGCATGCTCATTTCAGTTTTAGCCAATCCTTTTTGTTTCTCAACCCACCAAAAAGAAAAAAGATGAATAAAATGCCCGTAAATCCTCCTTCATGGAGAAACGATACCGTTTTGCCTCTACCCAACGAAGTTATAGCCAACGCCTGGGCTGTGGATGCCGCCTGTTCCGGCAATCCCGGTCCGATGGAATACCAATGCATCGACCTTCAGACCGGTGCCCAGGTTTTCCACTATGGTCCTATCCACGGCACCAACAACATCGGCGAGTTTCTCGCCATCGTCCACGCCCTCGCCCTGATGCAGCAGAAGGGCATTACCGACAAGATAATTTATAGCGACAGCGTGAATGCCCAGCTCTGGGTAAGCAAGAAACAATGCAAGACCAAACTGGAGCGCACTCCCCAGACCGAACAGCTCTACCAGGTCATCGCCCGAGCCGAGAACTGGCTCCGCACCCACCCCATCAACATACCTATTATAAAATGGGAAACGAAGAAATGGGGCGAGATTCCAGCCGATTTCGGAAGAAAGGGATAAAAAGGATATTTTTATGTGCCTTTCCCGAAATAATGCCCGCAAAAGCTTGCAATTTCAGATATTTTGTTTAATTTTGCAGCTATTACCGTATTAAACATACATAATCGTAAGAATGGAAATAGAAAAAGAAACAATATTATTAATGTCGAAAGGAGACAAGAAAGCATACGAAACGATGTTCCGCAGGTTCTATCCTAAGGTACACCGTTTTGTAGCCATGCTCTTGAAAAACGAAGATGATGCTGATGACGTCAGCCAGCTCATCTTCTTAAAGGTATGGAACAAACGCGAGAAGTTTGCCGATATCCAGAACTTCGATTCCTACCTCTTTATTTTGGCAAAATATACTGTCATCAACTATATTTCCTCCAAGCACATCATCCCAATAGATATTGACAGTCTGCCAGACAGATACGCCAACGAATCTTCGCCACATGACGATGTGGTGGCAAAGGATACCCAGCTGCTCATCGACATGGTGGTAGAAAGCATGCCGCAACAACGCCAGATGATTTATCGCATGAGCCGCGAGCAGCATCTCAAGAACGAAGAGATAGCCCAGCGCCTGGGTATTCAGAAGAAAACGGTAGAAAATCATCTTAACCTAGCTCTTAAAGAAATTAAAAAAGCCTTATATTTGATGATTTTGTTACCTTGCCATTGGGTGTAACACCATTGAAACATGTCTTAAAAATAAATGAAGTTTTTATTATGGCAACAAAGATAAGGGATATCATAGATTATTATAGTGGGCACAATGTGCCGGATGAAATAAAAGAAAGGGTATTAGATAGAATTTCCAATACACAAGACGATAAAGAGGCGAACGAGGCATTTAGAGAATTATGGGACAAGGCTGATTCTGCCTATATGGAAGAAGAAGAAATTTCTGCTGCATACAACCGCCTCTTCGAAACAGAAGAAACAAGAGAAATAGAAAAGAAAAAATCGCTTCGAATCTTCAACTTTGCCAAACTGGCTGCCGTCTTCGTACCGCTGCTGATGCTGATTGTATTCGGCAAGCTCTACGTCCAGATGAACAACCAACTCAAGGATATAAAACTGGCAACCATGCTCCAGGAGCATACCATCAACGAAGAGAGCAAAGTCATCGCCTTGGCAGACGGAACGAAAGTAAGACTCAGCCAGAGTTCCGTACTCCTCTATCCTTCCTCTTTCAAAGGAGCAGAAGAACGCAAGGTTTTCCTGTCGGGAGAGGCATTCTTCGACATCAGACATGATGATGCCCAGCCGTTCCACGTCAGCACTCCTCATTTCGAGATTACCGACTTGGGCACCTCTTTTACGGTTTCATCTTATTCAAATACAGATGAAGTATCTGCCACACTCAAAACCGGCAAGATAGAACTCCGCATCATAGGTCAGGAAGACAAGGTTTACAGCATGAAGCCTAACGACCAGTTAGTATATAATGTAAAGACCAAGGCAGTAAACCTCCGCAAGGTTTCGGCCGAAGAAGATGGTACAAGCTGGCGCAACAAGGAGATTGACCTGAACGATGTAACGCTGGCAGAAGCTGGTAAGATTCTGGGTAATGCATACGGAGTGAAATTCACCTTCCGTTCAAAGATTCACCAGAAGACGAAGGTTACAGTTCATTTCAACCGTGGCGAAACCCTCTCGGGAGCCATGTTTGTCCTGAAAAACCTGGTTCCTGGTCTGGAATATGAAGTGAAGAAAGATGAAGTAATCATCAGGTAGGCATATATTATAATAGGTAAACAAAAGGCGCATTATGTAAAAATGATGCGCCTTTTTTCATAAAAGAGTATCTCTGCACGGGATATGAAAACAGAAATAATAACATAAACTGGAAATATCATGATAAAGAATTTGATTTTTGATTTTGGAAAAGTACTCGTAGATTACGAATACTTTGAAACGCTTGACCAGATATTCAAGACCCACGAACAGGCTGAAGAATTCTATCATCTCCTGATAGACGGCAAATGGAATGAGAATATGGATCGCGGAGATTCTTTCGAAGAAACCTTCTGCAAGATGCAGCAGATCATGCCGCAATATAAGGAAGAAATAGCAACCGTAGCCCAGCGCTTTAACGATTTTGTAAGGGGCGAAAAAGAAGGTATGCGCACCTTGCTGACCCAGTTGAAGGCAGAAGGCTACCACCTTTACGGACTTTCCAACTGGTGCACCAAGGTTCACGAAACGATGGCCCAATATCCCATTTTCCAACTTCTGGAAGGACAGGTGATTTCTTCAGAAGAGAAAATCATCAAACCCGACAGAGCTATTTATGAAAGAATCTGCCAGAAATACAATCTGAAAACGGAAGAATGCCTTTTTGCTGACGACAGAATAGAGAATGTAGAAGCCGCCCAGCGTTTCGGAATGCAGGCCATCTGCTTTGAGGATGCAGAGCAGTACGAGCGGGAATTGAGAAAAATTCTGTCTGAGGAAAGAACGAAGTAAGTTCTGATTATCAAAAGCATTACTGCTATTTCCATACCCAAAGCATTACTTTTTAAAAAAAATCAAGGCTCTAAATTAGCAGCAAGAAATGCTAATTTAGAGCCTTCATATTATGTATTTATAATTTCCAAAAGAAGAATTTTATAGGGTGTTTGCGAACACAAGATATTTTTTTCAGAAAAACTTCATTTTAACAGTTTTGTAATTGGGTGTAACTCTCTTTCCCGTTGTCTTCAAGACGTAACAAGCAAATTATTATTAACTTAAAAAGATAAAGTATGAATCTTAAAAGAATCTCTGCGTCATGCTTCTGTTTGCTCCTAGCAGGCCAGATGACCCTTTCGGCTCAGAACGTCAGCTTCAGCTCAAACAAGGTAACGCTTAAGTCAGCATTTGAGAAGATTGAAAAGGAATCTAAGTACAAGATTGCCTACAACTCCTCACAGCTGGATGCTAACCGTTCGGTTACATTAACCAAGAAAAGTGATGATGTCTTTGGTATGTTGAACCAATTGCTCAAAGGTACCAATTTTACCTATGAGATGGAAGGCAACTACACCGTCATCAAGCCTCAGCAAAAAGCTAAATCTCAGGCTCATGGCAAGAAAATCAAGGTACGTGGTGTAGTGAAAGACGAAACTGGCGAGCCAGTTATCGGCGCTACCGTCATGGAGAAGGGTACCACCACCAATGGTGTTGTAACCGATATTGACGGCAACTATACCATCGAGATTCCTGCAGACGGAATGTTGGCAGTATCATACATTGGCTGCAAGGACCAGGACATCAAGGTAAATGGTCGCGAAGTAATCAATGTTAACCTGGCAGATGATAATAAGGTCTTGGAAGAAGTTGTAGTTGTAGGTTATGGCGTGCAGAAGAAGCGCGACGTATCTACTGCTGTGTCTTCTGTCAAGGCAGAGGCTCTTGCCAACAATCCTTCTACCGACTTCCGTCAGGCTTTGGCTGGTAAGATGCCTGGTGTACAGGTAACAGTACCTAGCGGAGACCCAGAGGGTAGCGTAAGCATTCGCGTTCGTGGTGTAAGTACCGTCAACGCCGGTAGCGACCCTCTCTATGTAGTAGATGGTGTTCCTATGGAGCGTGGTTTTGCCAACCTGAACACCAACGATATTGAGTCTGTTGAAGTTTTGAAGGATGCTTCTGCAGCAGCTATCTATGGTAGCCGCGGTTCTAATGGTGTAGTTCTCGTTACAACCAAGAAGGGAACCTCTGACAAGCTCTCTGTTTCTTACGATGGTTACGTAGGTGTACAGAACGTATCAAAGAAACTCGATATGATGAACGCTTACGAATATGCAGAATTCGTAAAGGATGCACGTAACAACGCATATCTTTCTAAAGTTCCTGGTGCATCTGCAAGTGACCCTAACAGCGTACGCCCTAAAGGTTACATGCAGATTGCAACCGATTTGTTCCCATATCTGGAGGGTGTTAAGGGCTTGACAGATACAGACTGGCAGGATGCTATCTTCCGCACAGCGATGACAACCGGACACAACATTTCACTTTCTGGTAAGTCTAACAGCGTCAACTATTTCGTATCAGGCAACTATATGAAGAAGGAAGGTACCATTATCGGTTCTGACTTCGAGAAGTTTGGTGCCCGCATGAATCTCTCAGGTCAGCACAAGCGCTTGAAGTTCGGTGTTAACTTCGCTCCTTCTTATTCTGTTTCTAATTCAGTAGATGCATCTGGTGCAGGTGGTATCGTTCAGTCTGCTTTGATGATGCCTCCAACCTTCCCTGTATACAACGCAGACGGTTCATATAATTTCCAGGGTAATGGATATTGGCGAATTGGTACAGACTATGAGCACAACGAGGTGATGAACCCTGTTGCGATGGCTCGCTTGCAGTCTAATGTTACCGACCGCATGTCTATTACCGGTAAGGCTTATGCTGAATTGGAACTGATGAAGGGACTTTCCTATAAATTGTCTTTGGGTGGTGACTATTATGGTGCTCATAATGATAAATATCGCCAGTCAGGTTTGCCTTTGAAGGGAAAGGATTACTATGATTCTCCTTCAAACCCAACAGGTTACAGTTCATCCAGTTTCTTCTTCAACTGGTTGGTAGAAAACCAGTTAACTTACACAACAACTATCAACAAGAAGCACAATATTACAGCCATTCTTGTACAGTCTGCTCAGAAAGAAACCAAGAAGACCGACAACGTAACAGCAACCGATTACCCTAATGATTACATCCAGACCGTAAATGGCGGTACTGTAACCAAGGGTGGTTCTGACAAGACACAATGGTCTATTGCTTCTTACCTGGCTCGTGTTCAGTACAACTACGAGGGACGCTACATGCTTTCTGCAGCCATCCGTACTGATGGATCTTCACGTTTCGGTAAGAACAACCGTTGGGGTTATTTCCCATCAGCCTCAGCAGCTTGGCGTATCAGCGACGAAAAGTTCTTCAAGAACGTAAAGGAGTTGTCTTTCGTTAATGATATGAAGATTCGTGCCAGCTATGGTGTAACCGGTAACTTTGAGATTGGTAACTACGACCATCTTGCAACCATGTCAACTGATAACTATATCTTAGGTACTAATGGTGGTTTCTTGCAGTATGGTTATAAGCCAGATAATATCAAGCGTGATGATTTGAGCTGGGAGAAGAACCAGATGATCAACGCCGGTATCGACCTTCAGATGTTTGACGGCTACATCGGATTCTCTGTAGACTATTACAATACCAACACTTCAAACATGTTGCTTTATGTACCAGTACCTCTGTTGACAGGTTACAGCACCTCACTTCAGAATCTGGGTAAGGTAAACAACCGCGGTTGGGAATTGGCTTTGACATCACAGCATACATTTGCTAATGGCTTCGGCTATTCATTTAATGCCAACTATGCCAAGAACACCAATGAGGTAAAAGAGTTAGGTCCAGGTAATGCACCTATTATTTCTTCTGGTAGTGTTGCTCATGCTTATTATATTACAGAGGTAGGAAAGCCTATCGGTAACTATTACCTCTTGGTACAGGACGGCATCTTTGCTACAGAAGAAGACTTAAAAAAGTATCCTCACTTCGACAATACAGAAGTAGGTGACTTCAGATTCGTTGATGTTGACGGAGACGGCAAGTTGGATTTGGATAAAGACCGTACAATCTGCGGCAACTACATGCCTAAGTTCACATACGGCTTCGGCGGTAAGCTCTGGTATGCAGGTTTCGACATGGACTTCAACTTCCAGGGTGTATATGGCAACAAGATTCTGAACTTGAACAAGCGCTACCTCGACAATATGGAGGGTAACACCAATGGTACCAAGATTGCTCTCGACCGTTGGAAGAGTCCTGAGAATCCAGGCAGCGGTTCGGTAAATAAGGCAAACCGTAAGCAGACAGGTTACAACAGCCGTACTTCTACCTGGCACTTGGAGAGCGGTTCATACCTCCGTCTCCAGAACCTGTCATTAGGTTATACTTTGCCTCGTGCACTTACTCAGAAGTTTAAGGTTGAGAAGATGAGAGTTTATGTTTCAGGACAGAACCTCTTCACTATTACCAACTACAGCGGCTACAACCCAGAGGTAAATGCCCGTCCTTCCAAGAACCTGACTCCAGGTGAGGACTATGGTACTTATCCTTTGGCAAGAACATATATGTTTGGTTTGAATCTCACATTATAAAGAATATAGTAACATGAAAAAGATATTAGTATTAGCATCATTGGCAACCCTGCTCATGACCTCTTGCGGAGACAGCTTCTTCGATTTGGAGCCAGCAAGCAGCGTAACCATTGACAAAGTATATAAGACTGCGAGCGATTATAATGTAGCAGTTATCGGCTGCTACGCAAAATTGCAGTCACAGGTGAATTTCTATACAGAATGCTGCGAGTATCGTAGTGACAATCTTTCTTTGGGCGCCCCAACAGCAGGTACCCAGGACCGTTACGATATCGACCATTTCACAGAGAAACCATCTAATGGAATCCTCAGTTCTTACTGGGCGAACTTCAACAACAACGTTTATCGTTGCAATCTTTTGCTCGACCAGATTGATGGTGCAAACTTTGCAGAAAACCTGAAGAAGCAGTACAAGGGCGAAGCGATGTTTATCAGAGCTTTGAACTATTTTAACATGTACCGCATTTGGGGTGGCGTTCCTGCTACCAAGCATGTAGTAAGTGCTGCGGAGGCTCTGAAAGTTGCGAGATATTCTGATGAGCAGATGTTCGATTTGATTGCCGGAGATTTGAAGGAGATTGTTGACAACAACTATCTTCCAGAAACTTACTCTTCTGCAGATATGGGTAGAGCAACCTCTGGTGCTGCCAAGGCTTTGCTCGGTAAGGTATATCTTACTTTCCACAAATGGACTGAGGCTAAAGACATTCTTTCTCAGTTAATCGGAAAATATCAGTTGGTAAGCCCTATCGCCCAAGTCTTCGATGTGGATAACAAGAATAATAATGAGATTATCTTCGCCGTACATTTCAACAAGGAAATAGAGGGAGAGGGACATAGTTACTGGTACAATCTCACCAACGCATCTGATGATACCAACCAGACAAGTTCTCTGCTCAACACATTCCCTACAGGTGATGCTCGCAAAGACCTCATAACATACGTACAGGTTGAGAAAAACGTTCGTTTGATGAATAAATTCTATGATACAAAGAGCCCTACCTTCAAGACTGTAGGTAATGATCAGATCCTTCTTCGCTACGCAGATGTTCTTCTGATGTATGCAGAAGCGCTCAACGAGATTCAGTATGACGCATCTGAGGGTTCACTTGCCCTGAAGTATCTCAACGCCGTAAGACAGAGAGCTGGCATTTCTAATCTGACTGTAAAACAGTTGCCTACACAGGAGAAATTCCGCAAGGGCATCTTGGTTGAACGCCAGAGAGAATTCCCTTATGAGGGGCAGCGCTGGTTCGACTTGGTAAGAATGGGATTTGCAAAGAGCGTGATGGCTGAGAATGGTGTTGAAATCAAGGATTATCAATTACTCTTCCCTATTCCTCAGCAGGAGATTGAAAAGGTAGGCGACAAGTCTATCCTCTGGCAGAACCCTGGATATGACAACAATTAATAAACGGTTAAGACATGAAAAAGATTATATATTTGCTGTCTTTAGTGACAGTTTTTATTCTCGGTTCTTGTAGCGATGATCTTCCAAAAGCAAGTTGGGACATTTGCCAGGTAGGTACTTTGAACGCTACGGCACAAAATGAGAAGGTATTGTTGGAATGGGCTCCTATGCAGGGAGCCAACCCAACAGGTTATTTGGTCAATTGGACACCGGAAGTTGCTACATACGAAGGTGGTTCTGCAGAGTTGGACGCAAAGACTACCTCATATACTATAACAGGTTTGGTTAACAAGGTTACTTATACCATCACCATCCAGGCCATCTATGGCAACCAGCGTTCTATGATTTCTACAACAAAGGCAAGACCTGTTTCTGATACAGAGCCTTTCAAGGTTTGGTCTACAGATATGCCTAACGGTGGTATGGTGAAGACTGCAAATGCAGTATTCTCTTTAGACGGAAATACATTCTACTTGCCTTCTGCAGGTGCTACGGGTGATGTTACTGCTTTTGATGCAATGACAGGTACTGTGAAATGGACCGCTGCCATTCCTAAGACTACTTATGGTGGTGGTGTAGCAGTAGGCAAAGACGGTACTTTGTATCAGGGTGCTCGCAACGCAACCTTGTATGCTATCAATAGCGATGGAACACAGAAGTGGACATACGCCACAGGAGCTGCCAACAAGAATCTGGACTGTTTCCCTGCTGTAACTGCTGACGGACAGACAGTTTATATCCTTGATGGCGACAACGTTCTCCATTCTATCAATACAGCTACTGGTGTTAAGAACTGGTCTGTTAAACTGGCTGGTACAAAGAACAAGGCTGGAGCTGTAGCTATAGACAAGACAGGCAATATCTATGTAGGTACACGTACTACTATTTATGGTTTCAAGGCCGATGGCACTCAACTTTGGAAGGTAGCCGGTAAGGTAACTGAAATCGGTTCTTTCGCTTTGGATGATGAAACTCTTTATGCTGCCCAGATTGGTGGTGCAGGTTTGCTGGCTTTGAACACAGCAGATGGTTCTACCAAGTGGAACGTTGAAGCTGCGGGTGATATCTATGCTCCTATTGTTGACAAGAGCGGCAATATCTACTTTACAGACAAGGGTGACAAGGCTCTTTACTCTGTAGATAAGGCTGGACAGTTGAAGTGGAAGTTTACTATTGATGCAGCTCCTACTTATTGCTTCCCTGTTCTCGACGATAAGGGAACTGTTTATTTCGGTAGCGGCGCCGGTCGCATCTACGCAGTAAACAGCGCAAATGGCGAGGAACTTTGGCACATGGACTCAGAAGGTACAGATAATAATGCCAAGATTATGTCTGGTATGACTATCGGCGAGAACCAGATGCTCTATGTTTCTTATATCGGCGGTAATGTTGCTGCTATTAAGATCTTTGCCGGCCCAGAGAAATCTACATGGAGCTGCAGAGGTGGTAATATTCATGGTACAAACCAATATTAATATTTGAATCAGTATGAAAAAGATATATTTATTCATCGCATTATTCGCTTGCGCCCTCTGCTCTTGTGGAAGTGACGAAGATGGAATGACTTATGCGCAGCCTGTCGAAATAGGTGAAACTACCGACATGAAGACTGCAAAAGAGGTAGCTGAAACTTTGTGGGCTACTACTCCATTACAGCAGCAACCTCTCAATGCGGAAAGATCTGAAGTTCTAAAGAAGATACAGAAGATGGCAGACGACTGCACTTCTGATTTCTTTGAAAGCTATATTGCTTCTTTGGACCAGTCTGCTGAAATGAGAGAAAAGTACGACCCTATGCTGGCGTTCTACCGTTTGTCTCTGGATCATGTAATTAATGCCATCAAGACGACTACCGTTGAGAATGGTACTACATGCATCTGGCAGCTCTACAATATGGGTTACATCGTAAAGACTCCTACCACTTGCTTTGGTATTGACATCAACCATCGTTGGGCAGAGAAACTGGAGCCTTACCTGGATTTCCTCTGTGTTACTCACAAACACCAAGATCACTACAACACAGCTCTCATCAACGCGATGCTGAATGCAGGAAAGCCTGTTTATTCTAACTGGATAAAGGGTGGCTATACTTCTAAGGTAAATACCGATTACCAGTTTAATAACATCAAGATTCATGTGTCCATTACAGACCATAACAACTCTGGCTTATCAAACTTCGTTTCTGTATTTACTTTTGAATGTGGCGATGATAGTGGCAACTTCACAATGCTCCATACTGGCGACTCAAACTTCAAGGCTGCTCAGTATACCAACATTCTGCCACACGTTAATGTTTTGATTCCTCGCTACGCACCTAATGCGCTTACCGAGAACAACATTATCGGTACTAGTGCCGGTCAGACAAAACCTGACTATGTATTGCTCTCACACATTCTGGAACTTTCTCACGAAAGCGAGGAAGAATCTAGATGGAGTTTGAATTCTGCCTTAGAAAGAGCCAGCAAGCTTAACTGCGAGAACTCTGTTGTTCCTTTCTGGGGAGAAAAGTTAGTTTGGAAAGACGGTAAATTGAATTAAAATGAAGAAGATTTATATTTTATCCTTGTTGTGCATGCTCACTTCGGTGAGCTTTGCACAAAGCAATCTGAAAGAGATTCTTAAGAATTTCAACAAGCCAGCAAAAGAAAATGTTATGGTCGTTTCTCATCGTGGAGACTGGCGTAATGCTCCGGAAAACTCTATTCAGGCATTCCAGAACTGTATCGACATGGGTGTTGATATGGTTGAGTTGGACTTGAAGAAGACAAAGGATGGCGTTCTGGTTCTGATGCACGACAAGAAGATTGACCGAACCATGAATGGTAAGGGATTCCCAGAGAATTATACTCTTGATTCTTTGAAGATGCTCCGTCTGAAGAATGGTGTAGGCTGCAAGACCCGCCATCAGATTCCAACATTCCGTGAGGTAATGGAACTCTGCAAAGGCAAAATCATGGTGAATGTTGACAAGGGCTACGACTACTTCGACGATGCCATGAAGGTTTTGAAGGAGACTGGTACAGTTGACCAATGCATCATCAAGGCTGAACTTCCTTACGAGGTGGTAAAGGCTGAGCATGGTGATGTTCTCGACAAGATGATTTTCATGCCTGTAGTTAACCTCGGTAAGCCTGGTGCAGAAGAGGTAATCGACGGTTACATCAAGAACATGAAGCCAAAGGCTTACGAATTGGTATTCAAGACTGATGATGCCAACACTCGCCGCCTGATTAAGAAAGTACGTGATAGTGGAGCAAGAGTTTTCATCAATACACTTTGGCCTGAGCTTTGCGGTGGACATGATGATGATCGCGCCGTAGAACTCAAACAGCCAGAAGAGAGCTGGGGATGGATTGTTGGTCAGGGTACCAAGATTATCCAGACAGACCGTCCTGCTTTGCTTCTTGATTACTTGAGAGCCAAGAAACTTCATAAATAAAATTCAATAGGTTTCGCTATATATTAATATTTAAGAAGGTTGTTGGTTTTAAGAATCGTTGTGCATGCTTACGGTGGTAAGTCATGCACAACACTCAATAAACATCTCCTTAAATTATGTACGAGAACACAAACTTCATAAATAACAACTAAGGATTATATGTTTAAGAAAATAATAGACTTCTATAAGGTTTCGGAACCGATTCCGGCTAAAGCCTCTACACCTGAGGAAAACGAAAGAAAACTGAAACGTCTGCAATGGGCTACTTTCCTTTCTGCTACCATAGGATATGGTACATATTATGTGTGCCGACTCAGCCTGAACGTAATCAAAAAACCGATTGTAGATAATGGCGTATTCTCTGAAACTGAGCTCGGTATCATCGGCTCTGTCTTGTTCTTCACTTACGCTATCGGTAAGTTTACCAACGGTTTCCTTGCTGACCGAAGCAACATCAAGCGACTGATGTCTACCGGTCTGCTCGTTACAGCCTTGGTGAATCTGGCTTTGGGCTTTACCAATTCCTTCATCCTCTTCGCAGTTTTGTGGGGATTGAGCGGATGGTTCCAGTCGATGGGAGCTGCCTCCTGCGTGGTAGGTCTCTCCCGCTGGTTTAACGATAAGAACCGAGGAACGTTCTACGGATTCTGGAGTGCGAGCCATAATATTGGTGAGGCGATGACCTTCATCTTTGTGGCTTCCATCGTGAGCGCCTTCGGATGGCAATATGGTTTTATCGGAGCTGCGATAGTAGGTTTGGCGGGCGTTGTCCTGCTCCTTACTTTCTTCCACGATACACCTGCCAGCAAGGGTGTTACCCTGCCGGGTATCAAGGTAGAGGAAAAGAAACAGGATACGGAATCTTACAACAAGGCACAGAGTGCGGTTTTGAAGAATCCGCTCATCTGGATTCTGGCCTTGAGTAGTGCTTTCATGTATATCAGCCGCTATGCTGTTAACAGCTGGGGTATCTTCTATCTTGAGAACGAGAAGGGATATACTACGATTGATGCCAGCTTCATCATCTCTATCAACTCTATCCTGGGTATTGTGGGAACCGTATCATCCGGACTGGTATCTGATAAGATTTTCAAGGGCAACCGTTATTTGCCAGCCGTTATCTTCGGCTTACTGAATGCGTTGGCACTCTGTCTGTTCCTGCTGATTCCGGGCCATCATCTCTGGGTTGATGCTACGGCGATGGTACTGTTCGGTTTGAGCATCGGCGTGTTGCTTTGCTTCCTCGGTGGTTTGATGGCGGTAGATATTGCGCCTAAGAATGCATCGGGAGCTGCTCTTGGCGTTGTCGGCGTAGCGAGTTATGTAGGTGCCGGCATCCAGGACATCATGAGCGGTCTGCTCATCGAGGG
>ENA-OPEX01000120-OPEX01000120.1-human-gut-metagenome-genome-assembly--contig:-NODE-120-length-18533-cov-2.601147_pt1 | contig 18533 bp, 10 predicted proteins | sample MGYA00241303_ERZ501540 | MGnify/ENA primary metagenome ERZ501540 (study PRJEB25962, sample SAMEA2042431) | human gut metagenome | biome: human gut; feature: human-associated habitat; material: faeces...
GCAAGCTGCTCAGGAGTGCCGGACTGCAGAATCGTACCCTCGTAAAGAAGATAGGCCCTGTCAATGATGGCCATAGTCTCCTGGACATTGTGGTCCGTGATGATCACGCCGATATTCTTGTATTTGAGCTTTGCGATGATATACTGGATATCTTCCACGGCCACAGGGTCCACACCCGCGAAAGGTTCGTCCAGCAGGATGAATTTCGGGTCAATGGACAATGCCCTTGCGATTTCGCATCTTCTGCGCTCGCCTCCGGAAAGCTGGATGCCGAGACTCTTGCGGACTTTGGAAAGATTGAACTCGTCTATCAGCGATTCAAGTCTCTCGTTACGCTCCGCCTTGGTCATATTGGACATCTCCATGACGGACATGATATTGTCCTCCACAGACATCTTTCTGAAAACGGAAGCCTCCTGAGGCAGGTAGCCCACACCTTTGAGGGATCTTTTGTACATAGGCAGGTCCGTGATGTCCTCATCGTCCAGATATATGCGGCCCCCGTTCGGAACAATCTGTCCTGTAATCATATAGAAACTTGTGGTCTTTCCCGCTCCGTTAGGTCCGAGGAAGCCGACGATTTCGCCCTGCTGCACTTCCATGGACACGCCCTTCACCACAGTCCTGACCCCATATTTCTTTACCAAATTTTCGCAACGAAGTTTCATTTCATTCACTATTTTACATCCAGACCGAAATCCTTCACCAGATTGCCGATCTCTTCATTGCCGGAAATCATGGCCTTGGCCTTGTCCTCCGGCATGTATATTCTCTTTTCCACTTTTTCCTGAGGAATCACCTCGACGGCAAGACGCACTCTGGACGAGCCGAGGTCCTTCTGGATCTTGGACTCGAGTTCCCTGAGCAATTCCTGTTCCACCCAGGCCTTCTGCGAGCTGTTCTGCACATAAAATTCCAGAAGTTTGTAGGATTCCTTGTTTTTGACGGTGGTTTTGGTCGAGGACAATGTAGTGTATAGTCTCGGCCTGCTCACATATTGCTCCGGTATTTTCTTCCAGCTCTCGTAAATCGCCAGGTCCTCAGGCATCTTGTCGGAATACTTCATGCGGTTGCCGTCTTCCAGCTGCTGCATCCGGCAGATACGGGTCTGGAAATCCTTCAGCGTATTGGAGGTTCCGGCATCAAACACCTGTGCGCCCAGGTTGGCATTCACGTTGTTCTCGCGTTCGGTCTGCACTATCGCCTTGTTCTTTACCGCACGCTTAGCCACCTTCTTCTTGAACTTGAAGATTTTCTTGTCATACTCATCAGCGCCTACCAGTTCGAAATCCTTTCGCTTGCCGCCCTTCATATCGTAGATTTCAATCTGAGAAGGGTCGATATCCACATTGATCATGCTCTTGTTGACGATGAAGACGCCGATTTCGCGGTAATCGCCGATGTTCTCATCCACCATCGAATTGCTCACGCCCACGATGAGTCCGTTCTTGTTGTAATAAGGCCATGCCACACCGTTCTTATACTCGGTGAGGATTTCATCAGGCGAAGGGGTTTCCAGGATAGGCTGGTGGTCGGTGAGCGAATACTTGGAATAGTTGCCGTCGGCATCCACCACTACATAAAATCCTTCAGGGATATCATTCTTGTAGGGAGTAAGGGTGCATACCCTGCCGTTCTCGGTGAAAGAGGCTCCTACCCCCATCTTCTTGCCTTGCTTCATGAAGAAATGCTCCTTCACGTTGCCGTTATTATAATAAGAGGTATATTCGCCCGAGAGCAGGCCAGACTGATAGGTCTTCTTCTGCTCTACCTGTCCATCCTTGAAATAGGTGGTAAAGGTGCCGGCAAACTGGCTCTTGGCATCATCCTTCTTGTCGAGAACCACGAAACTTCCTTCGCCCTGCAGTTCGCCGCTCATATAGTAGGTGCGGAACTCCTTGGCTGCCGTAGAATCAGCAGGATAGAGTGCCAGGCGATAATAGTTGGCGAAAGCCTTGTTAGGGGTTACCTTCCAGCTCTTGTTGTAATAGAGGGTGTCCAGCCGGTCTTGCGGAACGGGAGGAGTTTCTGGCACGATTTTCTCCTGTGCCAGGGCTGTCTGTCCTCCGAAGAGGGCAATCATCATGATGATGACCGAATACTTATTTTTCATCATAATTATTATGTTTTTAAATACTTAAGAATCTATCTATCAGTTTCTTTCTATAGAGCCTACCCACCTTTACATAGTCGATTTCATCGAAAGGGGGATAGAAATGACACACATTGTCAACCACCTCGATGAGGTAATTGATGTTGACGATGAACTTCTGGTTTACCTGCATGAAATGAGGGGCGAGCGCAAGCAGGTCGGTGCTCTTCACGCTGCGTTTCAGCCTGATAGGCTTCCTGTTGCCAGCTACCACCACCTCCCAGCATCTCACTTCGTGATTATACTGGAAGAGGCAGACATTCTCCTTATCCACCAGCCTGAAATCCACGGAGTTGGTATAGAAGAGCAGCTTGCCGTTAGCAACGGGTGCATTCTTCACGCCAGCCCCTACCACTCTCTCAGCCTCTTTTTCTGCCTCTTTCCCAGCCTCAAGCTCTTTTTCTGCCTCTTTCTCCAGTCGTCTGACGATGGTATCCAGCTCCTGGGGATTGATAGGCTTGAGCAGCACATCGAAAGCCTGCTTGCGGAAGGCTGTCAGGATATATTCATCGTATGCCGTGTACATCACCACCTGACAGCGGCGGTGCACGAATCCCGACAGCTTATCCAGGAAATCCAAGCCATTCACATCGGGCAGCTGGACATCCAGGAAGAGCACATCGGGCTGGTACCTGTTTACCATCGCCAGGCCGTCAAGCCCACAGAGTGCGCATCCCAGCACCTCCATATCGTATTTCGTTTCCAGCAAATCAGCCAAAGCCTTGCCTGAAGATTTATCGTCGTCTATGATTACAACTTTCATACACCTTATTATATTGTTTATATTCAAATTTCGCAAGTCCTGCTACATCACGAAGCCATCGGGTATGCATACCTGCGCCAGGCATCCTGCCACGCTGCCGTCTTCTGCCTTCCGGTTCTGCAGCGAGAAGGTCATCTTGTGGCGATTATGCTCGTTCACCACTGCCAGGGTCTGGGTGATGATGCCCAGTCCGGTACGCTTCTTCCCCTTCTGGCGGATATCGAATCCCCTGCCGTTATCCAGCACGGAAACCACGGTATAGCCCGGCTGCTTTCTACCTACCTTTACCTGCAAGATTTTCCTTCCCTCCCAGCCTCTCAGCCCGTGAACCAGGGCATTCTCTACGAGAATCTGGACAAACATCGACGGGATATACGTATTCTCCACATCCACTTCGGGATCTATCTGCAGCGAGAAATCGAAATCATCGCCCATCAGCGGAGTTTCCACCGCCAGATACTGCTTCACGAAACCGATCTCTGCGGCTAGAGATACCTTCGACTGGCAGGACAGGTCCAGGTTGCTGCGTATCAACCGGGCAAGCCCCATCAGTTCGTCGGCTTCCGCCGTACCGGCATGCAGAATCTTGTTGTTGAGTACATTGAAGACGAAATGAGGAGAGATTCGGTTTCTTGCCCCTTCCAGCTTCAACTGCAGTACGCGATGCCTGCTCTCTTCAAGCCGCTTGCCGGATCGCATGCTCTTGATGACGAAGAACATGCACAGCAGCAGAATCAGCAGCACCACCGCCAGGGCGATGAAGCGGGTCTGGTTCAGCTGTGCCGTCTTGTGCTCAAGCACCAGGTCGTGGTGCAGTTTCAGCGTATCCTGGGTAAAGCGGTCCATGATTTCAGAAGCTCTCATCTTGATTCTGTTGTGCTCCAGCGAATCATTCTTCTGCATATCCCTGCGAAGATTCTCGAATGCCATGCGGTAATCGCCCTTGGCGAGGTAATATCGCTGCAGATACTGATTGCGGATCTGGCGCAGGTTGAAGGCTACGAGATTGCTGAGATTCTCGCCGAACTGCTGCCTCTCGCTGTCCAGAATGCGGGTAACAGCCGCCATATCTCCCTTCTTCACCTCCTGACCGATATGAATCGTATTACAGTAATATACCGCCTCCCGATCGTGGTTGGGCACCATGAAAGGCTCGCTCTCGGCAAGATATTTCTCCGACTGGGCAATGCTGTCCAGATTGAGATACACATCTGCCATATTCAGCTTGCAGAGATACATGTCGAAGCAGTCACCCTTCTTGTGCTTCTCCAGCAACTGCTTCAGCTGCAGGAATTTGCGGAGCGACTGGGCATAGTCTTTCTTATAATAGTAGTAGTTGCCGTAATTGTTCAGGTAATACGCCTGCATAGCCAGCGACATCTGCGGGAGATGGTCTTCCGTCTGCTGATAGCACTGGAGCGATGCATCAAAATCATTGAGTTTCAAGTAGATGGTAGCCAGACCCACATAGAGGGAGACATTCTCCTCCTTGGGCAGCTGGAGGGAATCTACCAGAAAGAGCGCACGGCGATACCAGGAGGCAGCCTGCGGCAACTGATTCTTGAAGAGATAGGCATCACCCAGGTTGGCACAGATGCTAGGTGCCTGGTGCTGCACATCGCTACGCATGGAATAGGCATAGGCAGACTGGTAGAGCGAAACCACCTCGTCTGCCTTGCGATGAAAATTATGATAGTTGATGCCCTGGCAGTTGTAGGTATAGGCAAGAAGTCCGTTGCGGCGCGGAGTATCGGGCTGACGGAGGGCGAAACGCAGGGTGCGGTCCACATAGCCTACCGTAGAATCGGGTGTTGCCGACTGGCAGAACCATCTTCCCTTCCTGGCATAATACTCATAAAACGTGAGGCTGTCTTTCGCCAGCTTCATACCTTTTTCTATTTCCGTCTTAGCCTGCGGCGACTGCGCATTGAGGAGTTCATCGAGCTGATGCAGTTTTTCGATACGCAGGTTATCAGCAGTTTCCTCTGCCGATTTCCGGCAGGAAGCCAGGATCATCAGCAGAGGCAAGAGAGGCAGGAGAACCTGCCAGAGGTTAAACTTATCATTTTTCATCATTTCTATCATTTCCTACAGAACTTTCGCAGTCCTGGACTGCGAAAGTTTGGTTTTCTACGAATTTACCCTGCAAATATAGGTAAATTAACGCAAACGGGCAAGCTTTTGGAACATTTTTTTCTTCTTAAAGCCATCAAACTTACATTTTGATATCGGATTGAGATGCCTGCAGGCTGTTACTCGGGTGCTGCGGGTATCATCGGCATCATCCTCCTCCATCATGGCACGGAGCACATCTTCTGATATGCCATCCAATATAGTCATGATAATAGGAGCATATCCATCAGCATCCTCCAAGGTATTCTTGTCTGTAACGCCTGTAGCCTGAGGATCATAATCCAGCGTAATCAGAATCTTCTTCTTTGCCGAATAGAAGATTACATACATACCGCCATTCTCATTGTCCTCTCCCATATTGGTAAGGCCCAACTTGGCTGCCGCATTCTTCAGCGTCTTATAGTCGCTGCTTCCACCATTATAATAAATGATGCCACCCTTGCCCAGCTTAAGACTTTCCGTAATCAACAGTGCCAAAGGAGCCTTTGCCTCCAGCTGTGGAGTGAAAGAAGGGAAGCCTGCATCTACCGGCTTGATGTTGCGAAGCGTCTTGGCTACAGCCAGGAGCGGATAGCTCATCATCTTGCCAACCAACTTGGCGTTATCATCATATTCTGCATCAGATTCCGGTTCATCGGCATCATCTTCGTCAAAAGAAGCCTTGCCGAAGGCTCCATTTCCTTCCAGTGAGAACACAAAATCATTGCCGTTTCTCTGTACGGTGCACTTCATTTCCTTGCCCGGCATAGTCCGGAACAGGCGCTTCTCTGTCCGATTAGCCACGTTGGCTGTTACACCATCCGTATAGGTAGTCTTCTCCTTATCATAATGAGCTACCAATATAGACATAAAGATGTTAGCTCTTTCTTCTGGTATCAGCATCAAATTATCATCCAGAAGAAGCACACCGCTAATCGGACTCGTGTAGGTAGGTATAGGCCATGCTTCATTGCCCAGAACATCAGAGAGGATATGGATCATATTGGTAGTAACACCTCCACCAGTTTCGCTTACAGTCAGTTCTACATATACATCTTCTTCCTTGATGGTTATGTCCTTGGAACCTTCACCTCGATAGGTTCGGGCATATACGGTGGCTTTACCCTTCATATCCTTCGGTACATACACACTGAAGTTTCCTTCCTTATCGGTCTGGAGAACTTCTGTCTTAGCCTTTTCCGTCTGCACCCATACCGCTGAGCGGATGCCGTCGCCCCGCTCATTCATCACCTTGCCATATACGCGAACCAGGTGAGGCAGCGTGATATCCACCTGACGTCTTTCTCCCGGAGAGAGGGCAGGAACCTTTACAGAAACCTTCTGGTCGATGCCGCCATAATACAGATCCTTCACAGTGATGCAGAAGTCTGTATTGGCAGGAACTTCATGAGAATAATATCCATCCGATTGGGTTACTGTAGGAGCCAGCAACTGTCCGATGCTCAATCTTACGCCTGGCAAAGCCTTGCCTGTATCATCCTTTACATATCCATAAACAGTGCCCTGCTCTTCAGGATAATCCAGGTTGACCCAGGAGAAATGAGCCACTTCTCCTACATATACATTTCCCTGAAGCTGGGCACTTCCTTCTTCCTCCCAGAGACCAGTTTTCTCATTGAAGCTCCACAAAGGGATGCTGGCTGGCGGGCTTTCGCCCCTTTCCGCCGGTATCGGGAAGGTAAGCTTTGCCTTGTTGCCATCCTTGAGCTGCAGCTTGTCGCCATTTTCGGCATACATGTTCAGGTCGGTCATTCCGTAGGAAACCAGTTGGGCGCTGGAGTTGTCGGAACGCACAGCGGCGAGGTCGCCACCCGGCATCATCTCAGAGAATCGCTCATTGTTAGGATCCAGATACACCATCTCCGACTTCACCTTTCCGGTATAGCCGACTCCGGTGCCATCCACCTTATATCCATCCTGCGGCATATCAATCTTCATTTCGCCAGCCTGCAGGGTCTGGTCGGATGAAGAGGAATAGGTCTTGACGCTGGTGAAATCATTGTTCTCCTTCTTGCACATCACCACCTCCCAGCTTGCGCCATCGGCAGCATCATCGTCAGCATCCATAGAACGCACCACATCAAAATAGCCCGCCTTGCTGAATCTCACTACCGAGCGGTCGTTCGGGACACTTACTACCTGAATCTGGTCGAATTCAAAGAATCCATCGGTATTGGTAGTAGCAGCAGAAGAGCCGCTCACGATGCTCACACCCTCGATTGGAGTGCCGCTGGCATCTCTCACGATACCTGAAAGAGCGATGTCTTCCATTCTTCCTTCCACGAGTTCCGGTGGATTAATGCCTCCATCGTCATCGTCATCATCATCTCCCTCATTCAGCAAATCCTGGATTTTACTGCATGAAGCGAACGTCATCAACATCATCAACAATGCCATGAACACAAAAGTTAAACTGTGAATTTTCCGTCTCATAAGCCTTACATGTTTATCAGTTAATACAAAAATAGAATTTTATTGATTACACAAATAGAATCTTATTGATTGAACAAATAGAATCTTATTGATTGCAAAGATATATAAAAAAATGTATATTCGCAACCTCCCTTTTCGGGTCATCGTGCCTGTTTGTTATCAAATGTGTTTAAACGTCGTTTTTTCGGGCTTATCCGACAATAAAAAAACAAACTATAAGGTTAAAACGGGCTGAAAGCCCAAAAGCTCTTAGCCCAGGGCGTATTGGGTAATTTCAACCGTACAGATCGAACCATTATGGATTTTTAATCCGCTAAAAGAAACGAAGCTAGAAGCGAAATCAGACTGAGCAATGTAAATAATCCTTACCCACCCAAAACAGAAACCCCAAAAGGCAAAAATCAGTGCTTTTTAGTGAAATTTCGAAGAAAAAAATGCAAAATAAGAGGGTTAGAAAGGTGTTTTACCCCCTCTACTAAGGGTGAAAAATGCCCCTCCTCGGACATAAAAACAGCCTCTGAGATGATATATTTTTAACAAAAGCAACATAAAACAAGGATAAAAATGCAGAATTGAACAGTATAAAAGCTAACTTAAGTGACTTAATATGTAGATAATTATTATACACAGAACGTTAGAGTAGAAATACAACAAAATGCACATAACACGCTAATAGCCAATACATTCTGAAATACAGACAACCTATATCAGGTAAAATTCACAAGTTCATCTAGCGTGTCATTAAGGGTCAAGGTCATTAAGGGTCATTTTCATTTTCGGGGGAGAAAAATCCCCTATAGTATATATATAAATAAATATTTATATATACTATAGCTCAAAATGACACTTCATTTTTCTAAATGACCCTTAATGACACTGACCCTTAATGACACGCTGGCTTTTTATCCTTACACCTCACCATCAGATTGTTCTGCAATAAAGTTCAGCTAGAAAACCAATAGAAATCAGTATCAATCAATCACTTACACTACTTCTCCGAAAGAAAGTCAGGGTAAAAGCTTGCATTCTGCCCAAAAATGTTGTATCTTTGCACCGGCAATCGAAAGAACAGCTTTTTGAACCTTGCTCAGGTCTTCTCTTAAGACCAACATGGGGCATAAATGATGGCAGGCGCTGGTCATCAATGAAGACCCCGAAAACGGCAGGAACGGGGCATTCTGGGGAGTTGCTTAAAGAAACAAAAATTTGAACAAGAAGAAAATAATATGATTACAGTTGATGGATTGACCGTAGAATTTGGCGGCACCACCCTATTCAAAGACATTTCCTTCCAGATCAACGAGAAGGACCGTATAGCCCTGATGGGAAAGAATGGCGCAGGAAAGAGCACATTGCTTAAGATCATTGCCGGTGTGAGAAATGCTAATCGTGGCACCGTTTCCGCTCCCAAGGATTGCGTCATCGCCTATCTGCCTCAGCATCTGATGACCGAAGACGGCAGAACCGTATTCGAGGAAACCTGTCAGGCGTTTGCCCATCTGCACGAAATGCAGGCTCAGATTGACCGCATCAACAACGAGCTCACCACCCGTACCGATTACGACAGCGATGATTACATGCAGCTCATTGAGAAAGTATCCTCTCTCTCTGAGAAATTCTACGCCATCGACATGACTCATTTCGAGGAAGATGTAGAGAAGACGCTGCTCGGTCTCGGTTTCGAGCGCTCTGATTTCAACCGCCCTACAAGCGAGTTTTCGGGAGGATGGAGAATGAGAATAGAGCTGGCAAAACTGCTCTTGAAATCGCCAGACGTACTGCTGCTTGATGAGCCAACCAATCATCTCGACATTGAATCTATCGGCTGGCTCGAAGACTTCATCATCAACAGTTCGAAAGCAGTAGTTGTCATCAGCCACGACCGAAAATTCGTTGACGACATTACAACAAGAACCATCGAAGTAACCATGGGCCGCATCTACGACTACAAAGCCACTTACAGCCAATATCTGGAACTGCGCAAGGAACGACGCGAACAGCAGATGAAGAAATATGAGGAACAGCAGAAGATGATTGCTGAAACCAAGGACTTTATAGAACGCTTTAAAGGCACTTATTCTAAAACCTTCCAGGTGCAGAGCCGCGTGAAGATGCTAGAGAAACTGGAACTTATCGAAGTGGATGAAGAAGATACAAGTCGCCTCCGACTCAAGTTCCCGCCGAGCCCACGAAGCGGTGCTTATCCGGTTCAGATGAGCGATGTGGCGATGTCGTTTGATGGCAAGAAGATTTTCAGCGGCGTGAATCTTACCGTAGAAAGAGGTGACAAGATTGCTTTCGTGGGTAGAAACGGAGAGGGTAAGTCAACGCTTGTGAAATGTATCATGGGTCAGCTTCAGAACGAAGGAAAGTTGGAATTGGGACATAATGTGCAGATAGGTTATTTCGCCCAGAACCAGGCTTCTCTGCTCGATGGCGAACTTACCGTATTCCAGACCATTGATGATGTTGCCAAAGGTGAAATCCGCAACAAGATACGCGATTTGCTGGGAGCATTCATGTTTGGCGGAGAGGATTCTACCAAGAAGGTGAAAGTTTTGTCGGGAGGTGAGCGCACCCGCCTTGCCATTCTCAAGCTGCTGCTGGAGCCGGTGAATCTGCTGATTCTCGATGAGCCTACCAACCACCTCGACCTGAAAACCAAGGATGTGCTGAAACAGGCCTTGCTCGATTTCGACGGAACGCTCATCGTGGTTAGTCACGACCGTGATTTCCTCGATGGTCTTGTCAGCAAGGTCTATGAGTTCGGTCATGGTCGCGTCCGCGAACATCTCTGCGGCATTTACGAATTCCTGGAATCGAAGAAGATGGAAAATCTTCAGGAACTGGAGAAGAAACAATAACCCTCTATTCTATTGTTTTCTTATCAAAAATATTTCAAGCATAAAACAAAAAGTCCTGATGTTTCAAACATACGAAACATCAGGACTTTATTTTTTCTATCTATTCGGAAAAACCATTCCCGAAAAATTCTATTCGGAAAAACTTCCTTCCGAGAATTACCAAAGCTCCAGGCGCTGGTTCTTAGGAATGAACAGCTTGTCGCCCTGCTTTACACCAAATGCCTCATACCATGCATCGATGTGAGGAAGCGCACCATCAACACGCCACTTGCCGAGAGAATGAGGATCATTCTTTACGCGGTTGCGGATTTCCTTATCAGTAATGTTCTGTCCCCAAACACCTGCATAGGCGAGGAAGAAGCGCTGGTCAGGAGTGAAACCATCCTTGTTCTTCAATGGCTTCTTGGCTGTAGCATTCTTGAAGGCATTGTATGAAACCATCAAACCACCGTGGTCGGCAAGATTCTCGCCGAGGGTGAAACGGCCGTTGGCATTCAGATCAGGCAATACCTTGATGTTGCTGAAGAAATCAGCATACATATCAGCACGCATGTTGAAACCTTCTGCATCAGCAGGAGTCCACCAGTCCTTCAGATTACCGCTAGCATCATACTGACGACCCTGATCATCGAATCCGTGAGTCATCTCATGGCCGATTACTACGCCGATAGCACCATAGTTGAATGCTGCATCAGCCTTAGGATCGAAGAAAGGATACTGGAGAATACCGGCTGGGAAGCAGATCTCGTTGGTAGTAGGATTATAGTAAGCATTCACGGTCTGAGGAGTCATGTACCACTCATCCTTATCTACTGGCTTTCCTGCCTTCTTTGCAATCTCCTTATCGTTGGCAAACTTGCGGCAAGCCAATACGTTCTCATAATAGCTCTTAGATGGGTCGATGCTGAGCTTGCTGAAATCAGTCCACTTGTTAGGATAACCAATCTTTACATAGAACTTGTCGAGCTTGTTGTGAGCAGCTTTCTTTGTTACATCGCTCATCCAGGTCTGAGCATCGATACGCTGACCGAGGCTGATCTGAAGATTCTTCACGAGTGTCTCCATCATCTTCTTAGAGCTTTCTGGGAAATAGCGCTTGCAGTAGATGCGACCGAGCGCCTCACCCAACTGAGCCTCTACCTGAGTAGTAGCGCGCTTCCAAAGAGGATAATCCTCCTTACGGCCACTCATAGTCTTGCCGAAGAATTCGAAACGGGCTTCGCGAATCTCATCGCTGAGGTAAGAAGCAGAACTACTGATGATGTCCCACTCCATCAAAGCCTTCAATGTGCCTGCACATTCAGCAGCTGCCACCTTGTCATAACCGGCGAAGAAAGCAGGCTGACCTACGATCATCTCCTTGAGATTTTCGCTCTTGATTCCCTCCGCGTTGGCAAGTGCCTCGAGAGGAATGTTAGGATAATTCTCCTTGAATTCTGCCAAGGTCATCTTGTTGTAGTTGGCCTGAGGATCACGAAGTTCGGTACGACTCTTTGAGAAAGTAGCGAGCGTTGTTTCGTGAAGGAATACGGCAGAAGCCTTCTTGGCAGCTTCATCAGCAGAGAAACCATAGAGCTGGAACATCTTGCTGAGGTAAGTCTTATAAGCCTCACGGATAGCTACGGTTGCAGCATCGTTGTTGAGGTAATAATCCTTTGCACCGAGAGTAAGACCGCCCTGCATCAGGATGTAGATGTTCATGGCTACGTTCTTCTCATCGGCATCGAAACCTGAGACATAGCCCAAACCGAGACCCATCCATGCATACTTAACCTGAAGCTTCTGAAGCTCCTCCTTGGTCTTGGCAGCTTCAATCTCATCCAACAGAGGCTTTACTGGAGCGATTCCAGCCTTGTTGCGGCTGTCAACATCCATAGAGAGTTTGTAGAAATCAGACAATTTCTGCTCAATGGTTCCAGCCTTGTAAGTCTTCTTCTGGAGTTCAGAAAGAATGATGTTAATGCGCTTGTTGTTGTTCTCAGCCAGCTGGTCAAAACTGCCATAACGGCTGTAAGCGGCAGGAAGAGGATTGTTCTTCTGCCATCCGCCTGTAGCAAACTGATAGAAACTGTCTGCTGGCTTCACTGTCTGGTCGAGATTGCTCATGACAAGACCCGATTTATTCTGAGCATCAGCGCCTAATGGCAGAGCTGCGATCAGCATCATCGGTAAGATCATTTTCATTTTCATTTTCTTCTCTTTATTTTATATTAATGTTACTGTTATTTCGAAACTTCTTCCAGTTCATCCGAAAGGAGCATCCAGCGCTCGTTCTCCTCATCGAGACTCTTCATGAGTTCGGTGTATTCGGTCACGAGTTCCATGTTGGTTGCATTTTCCGGTTTCATCAGGAGTTCATCAATCTCCTTTTTTCTCGCTTCCAGTTTTTCAATCTTCGCCTCACATTCCTTCACGGCTTTCTCAGCCTTGCGGATCTTCTTCTGCTGTTCCTTATGTTCAGCGTAGCTCTGCTTGCCAGATGTGGCAGAGGCAAGACTGTCGGCTGTAGAACCTGATGCGACAGAAGAGCCGGAAGTATTGGCAGAAGGCGAACCGGCAGAAGCCATGCTCTGGTTGGCAAGAGCCTGATTGATGTTCTCGGCATTATGGGCACGGAGATAATCGTAAATACCACCGAGATGCTCACGAACCTTGCCGCCGCCAAACTCATAGACCTTATCTACCAGACCATCGAGGAATTCACGGTCGTGGCTCACGATGATGGCTGTTCCATCGAAAGCCTTGATGGCTTCTTTCAGCACATCCTTCGACTGCATGTCGAGGTGATTGGTAGGCTCATCGAGAATGAGGAGATTCACCGGTTCGAGCAGGAGTTTGATCATCGCCAGTCGGCTGCGTTCTCCTCCACTCAGAACCTTGACAAACTTCTCTGAAGTCTCGCCGCCAAACATGAAGGCGCCCAGGAGATCGTTCACCTTCAGACGCATTTCGCCTGTTGCCACATTGTCGATAGTCTGGAAGATGGTAAGATTCTCATCCAAGAGCTGCGCCTGATTCTGGGCGAAATAACCAATCTGCACATTATGACCAATCTTGAGCGTTCCGGTGAAAGGAATCTCACCCATGATACATTTTACCAGGGTAGACTTACCCTCGCCGTTCTTACCCACGAAAGCCACCTTCTCGCCACGCTTAATGGTAAAGGTAACATGGTCGAAGACGGTGTGTGCGCCGTAATCTTTGCGCACCTCATCGCAGATGATAGGATAATCGCCACTTCTGAGACAAGGAGGGAATTTGAGATGCATCTGCTTGTTGTCAACCTCATCTACCTCGATAGGCACGATTTTCTCGAGCTGCTTGATTCTGCTCTGCACCTGAACCGCCTTGGTAGGCTTGTAGCGGAACCGCTCGATGAAATCCTTGATGTCGGCAATCTCCTTCTGCTGGTTTTCGTAAGCACGGAGCTGCTGCTCGCGGCGTTCAGCACGCAACACCACATACTCATCGTATTTCACCTTATAGTCTTCTACCCTTCCGCAAGTAATTTCGAGGGTACGGTTAGTTACATTGTTGATGAAAGCACGGTCGTGGCTCACCAGAACCACAGCCTTTGCACTCTGCGCCAGGAACTGCTCCAACCACTGGATACTTTCAATATCAAGGTGGTTGGTAGGCTCATCGAGGAGCAGGACATCAGGCTTCTGCAACAGAATCTTGGCAAGTTCGATACGCATTCGCCAACCGCCGGAAAACTCCTTGGTTGGGCGCTCGAAATCATCGCGCGTAAAGCCAAGACCGCTCAAGGTGCGCTCTATCTCAGCCTCATAGTTTTCGCCACCCATCATCATGTAGCGTTCATGTTCCTGGGTAAACTTCTCTACGAGCTGAGCATAGCTTTCGCTCTCATAGTCGGTGCGGTCGGCCATTTCCTGCTGCATCTTGTCCAGACGCGCCTTCATCTCGGTATTATGGGCGAAAGCCTTGCGGGTTTCCTCTTTCACGGTCGTATCGTCCTGCAGTTTCATCACCTGTGGCAGATAGCCGATAGTGGTTTCGTTAGGAATAGCCACAACGCCGTCAGTAGGTTTCTGCAAACCGCAGAGAATCTTGAGCATCGTAGATTTTCCCGCACCATTCTTACCCACCAGGGCAATGCGGTCGCGGTCGTTGATGACGAAACTTACATCATGAAAGAGAGGCTTGACGCCAAACTCTACTTTCAGTCCTTCTACTGAAATCATCTATTTTATTTTATAATTTACAATTAATAATTTATAGTTTTCCTTACTCCTTTTACGGAATGAGCAGGGATGAATCACCATAGCTCAGGAAACGGAAATCATGCGAAAGAGCATAATCGTAAACCTTCTTCCAGTCGCCCTTGAGGAAAGCACTCACCAGAAGCAGGAGCGTGCTCTGAGGCTGATGGAAATTGGTGACCAGCATCTTCACAATCTTATACTGATAGCCAGGAGCTATGATAATCTGCGTGCTGGAATGGAGAGCCTCCAAGCCGTTGCGGTCCAGATAATCGATGATTGCCTGGATAGCCTGCATCGGAGTGATTCCATCTACCAGATTGCCATCTTCAGAAAGCTCATAAGGATCCCACTGTTTTACGTGCAGATCTTCTTCATTTGCCTCAGGATGCTTCAGCAGATGAACACCCATGTAATAGAGGCTCTCGATGGTACGGACGCTGGTGGTTCCTACGGCAATGACCCGGCACTCGTGCTTGATGAGTTTTTCCAGACTGCGGCGATGAACAACAATGTATTCCGTATGCATCTGATGGCCTTCGATTTCAAGACTCTTCACCGGTTTGAATGTGCCGGCTCCTACATGCAGGGTTACTTCTTCGCGGTCGATTCCATGCGCATCAAGATCCTTGAGAACCGCATCGGTAAAATGAAGTCCGGCAGTTGGAGCAGCCACACTTCCCTTGATTTTAGAATAAACCGTCTGATAGGTGGTCTTGTCGCTCTCCTCAGTCTTGCGGTTGAGATATGGAGGAATAGGCAACTCACCTACTGCTTCGAGAATCTCAGCGAAAGACACCTTGTCGTTGTCCCAATCAAAGTCAACCCAGTAGTTGGTTCCTCCGCCTTTGGCAACCATTTTCTGCGCTTCAGAACCGAGAGCATCTCCGCGTCGCATGGTAGCGCTGAGTGTAAGCTTGTGGCCCTTGATTTCGAAATCACGCTTCAGACTTCCCTCTTTCCATTTCTTCAGATTACCGATCATGCAGAGCCAGGAACAATGTCCGATGGTCTGGAACATGAGTTCATAATCAGTAGGTTCTGCAGGCTCCATCAAGAAAACCTCAATAAGCGCACCTGTTTCCTTGCGGAAGTGCAGACGCGCTTGTATCACCTTGGTATTGTTGAATATCATCAAGGCTCCTTGAGGGAGATATGTGGGAAGATGATGGAAAACATCATCGCTTACCTCGCCGTGCTTATAGACCAGCAGCTTGCTGTGGTCGCGCTGGGCGATAGGGAATTTTGCGATGCGCTCATCCGGTAAATCATAGTTATAATCACTAATTTTAATGTGTTTTGTATCCATTATTTATTTTACTTTTGAACTTTTATTTCTGTACTAAAGATAAGCCATCTGACAGGTGGCATAAAACACAACCATGATAAGGGTAAATATCACTACGGTCATGATTTTATCTACATCATCATAGTCGTAACCCGTACTCGTATACTGGTTGGAAATATACTTAATCTTTGGGGAGATGCGGTAATACATCCTGATGTAGATAAGATAAACGACAACTCCCACCACAGCTCCGATAGCCAGACCGCAAAGAATGTCGACCGGATAATGAACACCCAGGTAAAGACGGGTCCAACAGTTTACGAGCGACCATAATAACAGGGTCCACGTAACCAGTTTGCTGCGGATAAGCAACGAGAAGAAGATGGCTATAGAAAGCGTATTAGCCGCATGAGCCGAACAGAAGCTGAAACTCTTGAGGCGCATATTGTCAACCACCTGGACTGTATACTTGAACATCGGGTCGCTGGAAGGTCTGCATCTTTCAGCCAGCGGTTTGATGATTCCATCCACCAGTCCATCAGCCAGAAAGATACAGAGCACCGCTCCTCCAACCACGAGCGCAATCTGCCCCATCATCTCGTTGTTTCTTATCACAACAACGAAGAGGACGACATAAAGCGGAATCCATGTCCAGCCTGATGTAAGCGCCATCGCCATCTGATCGAGCCAGACATTCTCGCAGCCGTTAAACACATGCAACAGCTGCATGTCAAAATCTTGTATCCTACTAAAATCCATTCTCTTTATTTTAATCAGATTTTATCTTAATCAGATTTCCTCAATTGCCTTGGTTTCAATCCAGCCTTCTCTGCCGTCTCCAACCTTGATTCCACGCCAGCCTTTCATCGCCTTATCGGTAATATCAACGCGGGTTCCTTCATGCAGCAGGAAGAGGTCAGCACTCGTCTTGGCTGGAGTCTTCTTCACATTGACCGAAGGAGCGATGATGATGGCTCCCGTACGGTTAATGAGCATCTGCCGCTGCTGGTAAGCAAAGAGATTGCTCAGCAGGAAGACTGCCACGAAGAAGATTCCACCGAAGAAACCAATCTTGCGCAACACGATATGCGGACCGAAGAGATAAACCAAGACCAGAACCAGCGCCATGATGATGGCAATGATGCCTGTCTTAGCCCAACAGTCAACACTCGTAAAGTTAACCAGCGCCTTCCACCAGGTTACGAAGAACATCTCGCTTTCCGGAGTAATCTTATCGATGGTTTTGCTACGTGCAAACTGAAGGTTGAAGCTGATGTCTTCATCGCCTGGCGAGAGCAGATGGGCACGCTCATAATTGAGCACAGCCTTGGTAATATTGTCTGTACGGTAATAAGCATTGCCCAAGTTATAGTAAACTTCGGCAGAAACACCATAATTGTTCAATATTTCCTCATAGTCGCGTATGGCCTGCTGATAGTTACCTTTCTGATATTCCGTATCAGCATTGTTCTTGGTTACAGCGCCTGCAGAAACCGAGCAGCCCAACATCACCATGATCATTATGACGAACGAATATCCGGTTGCACTCTTCTTGCGCTGCTTACGCGTTGCATTGATAGCATTTTCTATATCCATAATAGCAGTCATTGCTGATTCGAATGTACGGTTCATATTGCCGGCAGGGTCGCCCGGCGCATAGCGTTCAAACTCACATTCATCGAGTGCAGTTGTAAACTTCTCGATAGTTCTCTCCTCTACACAATGTTTTTCGAGCATAGCCTGAATGTTTTCACGTGAGAGCTTTTCGGCAGGCATGTTGAGTTTGTAGCTTACATAGCCCCACAAAGCACGGAGCACTTCATCGTAGAATTCTTCCTGCTTGCCACCGAGCATCAGCAGATGAGCCTTCTTCAGGCGCTTGGTTGCTATCTTGTTTGCCTTGTTGGAACGGACCTTTACAAGGTCGGCATTCTCGAGAGCACGGCGGCGGAAGACTATGAGCAGGGCAAAGAAGGCTGCCAATGGAACCAGCAGACTGGTCCAGTAGCCGAAGCTTCCGTAGAACATATCGTCAATATCGTGGAGCTTAGACTTGCCCAGTTTCAGCGCATGAATGTCCTTATCCTTGTTGCTGAAATCTGATGTTTCATTGTCTGAAGTTCCATCGCCCTTCTCTACGTTCAGCGTAAACGGCTGGGTCTTGATTGTCTTGTACTTGTTAGCCGAAGTATCATAATAGGTGAATTCTACCGCAGGAATGGTATAATTTCCCTGATTACGAGGCACAGCCAGGAAGTCATAAATCATATTGCCTTCTACGCCATTGGCTGTAAGGCGGGTCTTGTCTGTCACCTTCGCATCGTACTTGTCAAAATCCTTAGGGAAGGTAATGACAGGCTGCTTGAGCAGCTTCAGGTTTCCGATTCCTCCTACCACGACACGGATGGTAATTGGTTCGCCAGCCTTCACTTCCTTCTTGTCGATGGAAGCACTAATATTGAATTTACCAACACCGCCCGAGAAGTTGGCAGGGCGCTGAGGCAATGGATCAACCTGAATTTTCACACTAGGAGCTATAATATCTTTCTTTACTTCAACATAGCCGGAGCCACCATTGAAGAAAGCTTCCATCGGGTCAACGTTTCTGTTCTGCTGAACTACGATTCCCTTGAAGGTAATGGCTGGAATGGTTAGGCTTCCCGTCATCTGCGGATAC
>ENA-OPEX01000130-OPEX01000130.1-human-gut-metagenome-genome-assembly--contig:-NODE-130-length-17925-cov-1.796530_pt1 | contig 17925 bp, 11 predicted proteins | sample MGYA00241303_ERZ501540 | MGnify/ENA primary metagenome ERZ501540 (study PRJEB25962, sample SAMEA2042431) | human gut metagenome | biome: human gut; feature: human-associated habitat; material: faeces...
AAATGCACTTGTTACATATGCTGCGGCATGGGCTTTTGGGAACATGTATTTTATTTTATGACATGATTCAATAAACCAATCTTTTATTCCAGCATCTTTTAATATTTGTTCATATTCAACCCATTGGTCATGATCTTTTGGTTTACTTGCTCTACCTTTTCTTACAAACTCCATTATTTTAAAAGCTGTAATAGGTTTAAGACCATTATACATTAGATATACCATTATATCATCACGACATCCTATTACTTCAGAGAATGGTACAATATTATTTTTTATTAAATCTTGTGCATTACCTAGCCAAACATCAGTACCATGTGATAAACCAGATATTTTAATTAATTCGGCAAATGTTTTTGGTTTAGTATCTTCAACCATTTGTACTGTAAATTTTGTACCAAATTCTGGTATACCAAGAGTACCAGTATTACACATTATTTGATCTTTCGTTACGCCAAGTGGCGCAGGTGACAAGAATATTCCCATTGTTTCTTTATCATCTAGTGGAACTTCTGTAACATCTGTTCCTGTCATATCTTGTATCATACGAAGTTGTGTTGGATCTGAATGACCTAATATATCTAGTTTTAATACATCATCTTCAATTTTATGATAATCAAAGTGTGTTGTTCTCCATGCAGAATTTGGATCATCTGCTGGAAACTGGAATGGTGTAAAATCAAATACATCCATGTAATCTGGTATAACTACTATTCCACCTGGATGTTGTCCTGTAGTTCTTTTAACACCTGTACATCCTTTTGAAAGTCTTTCTATTTCTATTGATCTTTTTTCTATACCTTTATCTTCAAAGAATCCTTTTGTATAACCATATGCAGTTTTTTCAGCGACAGTACCTATTGTTCCTGCTCTATAAACATTATCAACACCAAATAATACCTTTGTATATTCGTGGATTGCTGCTTGGTTTAAATCTGAGAAGTTAAGATCTATATCTGGAACTTTATCTGCATTAAATCCAAGGAATGTAGCAAATGGAATATCTTGTCCATCTTTAAGCATCAAAGTACCACATTTTGGACAATTTTTATTAGGTAAATCAAAACCACTTGAATAAGTCGCACCTAATGCTTTTCCATCTTCTTCAAATATACTATGTTTACATTTTGGACATCTATAGTGAGCCGCAAGTGGATTTACTTCTGTTATTCCCATCATTGTTGCGACAAAACTAGATCCAACAGATCCTCTTGAACCAACTAAGAAGCCATCATTATTTGATTTTTTAACTAGTCTTTGCGCAATCAAGTAAATAGGATCAAATCCAGCACCTATTACTCCACCTAGACTTTTCTTTAGTTTCTTTTCTAGTTCATCACCTGTTAATTCTTCTTCACTAGTATCTACTAAATACTTTCTAACTAAATCTTTAACAGCATCCGAACCTTTTACTATAACATCATGTAATTGTTTAAATGATTCAATTTCTTTTTCTTCTTCACTTAAACTTTTATCAAGATAATATTTTACACTTGTTAAAACTATATCGCCATAAAGTTCTGTACCTAGTCTTGATTCAATATTGTATGGAAGTGGATCACCATACCAATCATTTGCTTTTTCATATACAAGGTCTGTAACTACTCTAGGGCAATCAAGATAAGTTTTACCATCATCTGCTTTTACTCTTGGTGAAAAAGGTACTCCTCCTGTTTGAATTATTACATCAAATACTTCCGTCATATCAAGTATTTTATTTGGATTTGTTATTACTAATTCTTTTGCTTTTTCTTTACCTAAGAATTCAAAGTTTTCAAGCATTTCATTTGTTGTTCTAAAATGTTGTGATGGTATTTGTCCACCTTTACTATTTCTAATAAGTGGATGTCTTCCTCTACCTGGTACATTTTGATTTATGATTATTTCTCTATAAATCTTATCTTCTTTCTTTAAGTGGTGTACATCTCCTGTTGCGACAATTATCTTACCTGCTTCTTCTGTAACTCTAACTATTTTTTCTATATTTTGAATAAGTTGTGCTTCATTTTCAAATACAGATGGTACTAAATGACAGTATTCATCTACTGGTTGTACTTCAACATAATCATAAAATTTAATTATATTAGCAAGTTCTTCATCACTTTTTGTACTAGCACTAGTAAATACTTCACTCTGATAGCATCCACTACCTATTAATAAACCTTTTCTATATTTTTCTATTTCACTTCTAAGTATTCTAGGTGTTTTATATAAATATTTAGTATTTGCATAAGAAACGATTGTAAATAGATTTTTTAATCCTTCTCTTGTTAATGTAAGTATATTTATATCATGTGTTTTACCATATTTATGTATTTCATCCTTTGGTACTAAGTTATTTAATTCACTTATTTTTCTAAAGTTTTGATCATACATTTTTTTAAGCATTTTATGAAGTACTAAAGCTGTTCCTTCAGCATCATAATTTGCTCTATGGTGTGCATCTTCATCAAATACAACTCCATACCTTTTTGTAATTGCTGATAAACTATGTCTTGCTTCTGTATTATCAAGTGCACGAGAAAGTTCAAGTGTATCTATTACTGGATTTTTAAATTCACCTAAATCATATTTTTTATATGCCATTTCAATGAATGATACGTCGAATTTTGCATTGTGGGCAACCATAGGAACATTTTCTCCGCCTATCCATTCAATAAATTTCTTTACACCTTCTTCTTCATTCATCTTACCAACAAGCATATCATCAGTAATATGTGTTACATCAATTATCTTTTGTGGTAATTTTCTTTTTGGATCAATAAGTTCATCAAATGAATCTAGTATTTCACCATTTCTTATTTTAGTCGCACCTATTTCAATAATTGAGTCTGCACCACCGGCATTAAAACCTGTTGTTTCAAGGTCGAATACTACATATGTTGCATCTAATATTCCTTCATCTGTTGGTCTTATTACAATATCAATATTGTCATCAACCATAACAAGTTCGCACCCATATATTACTTTAAAAGGTTCTTCTCCTTCTTTTAAATCTTTATTCATTCCTCTTACTAAGTTAAATGCATTTGGGAATGCTTGTACTCCATCATGGTCTGTAACAGCTATTCCTCTATGTCCCCATTTTTTTGCTTGTTTTATTAAGTCTTCTACTGAAACTACTCCATCCATTTGACTCATAATAGTATGAGCATGTAGTTCTACTCTTTTTTCTTCAGATGTATCTTTTTCTTCTTTAAATTTACTTTCAATTGGAACAATATTTCTAGCACTTAATACATAATCATTTGCGAATGTATCAAATGATACTCTACCATTTATTTTATACCAAGAATTTTCATTTAGTTCACCATTTACTCTGTTAAAATCTTCTTCATTTCTAAAGAATATTTTTACTAGAATACTATCTGATAAATCTGATACTTTTAAAGTTATAATCTTAAATACACTTTTTGTTGACTCAAATAATTCTTTACCAAATATATATCCTTCAATTGTTACATCATTCATTTCACCAGTTATAGTTTGTACAGAAACTGGATCACTCATATTTTCAAATCCTATAATCGCACTACTTTCTGGATCCTTTTTAGTAGATACCATTTGCATTCTTTCTCTTGGTCTTTCTTTTGGTTTGTTTAAAAATTCAGTAGCTTCTTTGCTTGCTTCTTTTACTTCTTCTTCTAATTCTTTTTTTATTTCTTCTTTTAATTCATTTCCGCCATCTAATAATTCTATTTTTAAATTTAGACTTCCAAAACCAATTTTATGATATGTATTAATTATTTCATTTAATCTACTATTTATCATATTTTCTTCTGCTTTATTTGATGCTGTTATAACCATTCCATTAGTAGTAGCCTTTATTTCTTTTCCATAAAAAATCATTGAAACTGCTTTGCCTAAAGATAGTTTATTAATTATATAATTAAAATAACTATTTATTAATAACTTATTAACTGTTTTAGGTACTATTTCATATGTTACTGTATTTAGATTAGGAAAACCTTTTTTTATGTTTTCATCTAAATATTCTAAGATTTTTATTGGTAATAATTCTTTAGTTTCAATTATAAAATCCCAGTTTAATTTATCTTTTGTTGATTTTATTTTTAAAATTTTACCTTCATTAAAATAATTATAATCTTCTTTTGGTAAATTTATTTTACTTAAAAATAATTCTAATTTACTATCCATTATTACCACCCTTACTTCCATATTCATTATATCAATTTTTTTAGTTTCTATAAAGAAAAAAAGAAAGAAAAATTTAATTTTCTTTTCTTTTCTTCTTTTTATCTGGAGTAAATTTAAGTACAACAGTATCTGACTTTACATCCGTATCTTTTCCTAATTCTTGCTTTAATTCATTTAAATACATTTTAAATTCTGTTACATTTGAAATTTTTCTCATATTTTCACTATGTATTGCTGTCTTTTGCTTTTCTAATTCTTCTAGATAAAGCTTTTTCATTAACTTTATTTGTTTTTCTAATGATTTTTTTCTCAACAAATCTCTGTCTATAGCTGTATCAAGCACATTTTTATTATAATCACAATTCTTTAGTTCTTCCATTAATTTTATTTGTTCTTCTAATGTTCTTGTACTTAATACATTTTCATCTGTAGCTATTTTAAATGCGCACAAATTATAATCATATCTTTTTATTGCTTCAATCAATCTTATTTGTTCATCTGTTGTTCTTTCGTTCAATACATATGTATCTCTAACTATTATATATACTTTTTTATCATAATCACATTTTTTATACTCTTCCATTAATCTTATTTGTTCTTCATTTGTTCTTTTTCTTAATATATTATTATCTAAAGCTATATCAAGTACATCTTCAAAAGGATCACAATTCTCTAGTTCTTCCATTAGTTTTATTTGTTCTTCTACTGTTCTTGTGCTTAATACATTTTCATCTGTAGCTATATCACACGCATCTTCATTATAATCACGATTCTTTAATTCTTCCATTAGTTTTATTTGTTCATCTGTTGTTCTTGTTTCTAATACATCACTATACATTGCGATGCGGTATGTAGCAGAATTATAATCACATTTTTCTAATTCTTCCATTAACCTTATTTGTTCTTCTGTTGTTCTTGTTTCTAATACATCTTCATCAACTGCTATGTCATATGCAGTATAACTATAATTGCATTTTTTTAATTCTTCTATTAATTTTATTTTTTCTTCTATCGTTTTCGACTTTAGTACATCATTATTTATAGCTATATTGTATACATTTTCATTATAGTCATAATTTTTTAATTTTTCTATTATATTCTTTTGTTCTTTTGTTATTTCTTTTCCTTCATTTAAATCAATCATCATTTTGCATATATATTCGTTATAATCAGACCTTTTTAATTCATCAAGAAATCTCTTTAAATTGTTTGAAGACATTTTATCTAAAGTTAATATTAACTTTTTTAATAAATTTATATCTGTTATTTTATCCGATAAAAACTCCATCATTTCTATTTTCATATATTTCCACCTCTTGACTTTATATGATATATTATAGAAATCTTTTAGTCAATATACAAAAAAAGAAAAATTTAATTTTCCTTTTTAATCGTTTAATCCTTTTATCTTTTTTCTAACAAGTAATATAAGTTCTTCTGGTGCATTCATTTTATTTAAGAGTATTAAACTAGATTGTAATTTAGTTTTTATATTTACTTCATCTTTTATTCTTTCAGCATTTTCCTTGGCATAATTTATATCTATATCATTTGTATATACAAAATCTTTTATATAGTTCTCAATATCTTTAAGAACATATTCTTTTAAATCATATTCATCCATTTCTCTTACTCCAAAATATGCTTCTACGTAAAGATTAAATAAGTTTTCTCTTTCCATAATTCACCTACTTAACAGATTCTAAATATTCATCATAATTCATCATTTTATCAACATATTTTCCGTCTTCTTTAAATTCTATAATTCTATTTGCAACTGTCGATAAAAGTTCATGGTCATGTGATGAGAATAAAAGTGCTCCCTTAAAGTTTTCCATACCTTTATTAAGTGATGTTATTGACTCAATATCTAAATGGTTAGTTGGATCATCCATAACAAGAACATTTGCTCCACTAAGCATAAGTTTACTCATCATACATCTTACCTTTTCTCCACCTGATAATACTTTTACTTTCTTTAGTGCTTCATCACCAGAAAATAACATTCTACCTAAAAATCCTCTAATAAATGGTTCTTCTTGTTCTTTTGAATATTGTCTTAACCAGTCAATTAAATCATAATTATTATCGAAAAACTTATCATGATTTTTAGGAAAATAATCATATTTTACTGTTGTTCCCCATTTTACTTCACCAGAATCTGGTTCTAATTCACCTGTTATTATTTTAAAAAGTGTTGTTATTGCAAGTTCATTAGTTCCAACAAAACCTACTTTATCATTTGTATTAATAGTTAAGTTCATATTTTTAAGTACAACCTCTCCATCAATAGTTTTGCTTATTCCTTTTAACTCAAGTACATCTTTTCCAAGAGGTCTTTCTACTTCAAAATTTATATATGGATATCTTCTAGAAGATGCTTTCATTTCTTCAAGTTCAATTTTTTCTAATGATTTTTTTCTACTTGTTGCTTGTTTACTTTTTGATGCATTTGCAGAGAATCTTGCGATAAAGTCTTTTAATTCCTTTATTTTTTCTTCTTTCTTTTTATTTGAATCTTTCATTTGTTTTAATATTAACTGACTTGATTCATACCAAAAGTCGTAGTTACCAATAAATAATGTAATCTTACCATAATCTATATCAAGCATATGTGTACATACTTTATTTAAGAAGTGTCTATCATGTGATACTACTATTACTGTATTATCAAAGTTAAGTAAAAATTCTTCAAGCCATACTTTTGCTTCTATATCAAGATAGTTTGTTGGTTCATCAAGTATTAGTATATCAGGATCACCAAAAAGAGCAGATGCTAGTAATACCTTTACTTTTTCTGCACCACTTAAATCTTTCATTAGTTTTTCATGATAACTAACATCTATTCCAAGTCCACTTAAAAGTATAGCAGCATCACTTTCAGCATTCCATCCATTAAGATCAGCAAATTCTGCTTCTAACTCACCTGCTTTTATACCATCAGATTCTGTAAAATCTTCTTTTGAATATAATGCATCTTTTTCTTTCATTATGCTATAAAGTTTTGTATTACCCATTATTACTGTATCAAGTACTTTATATTCATCATAAGCATTATGATCTTGTTTTAATACTGACATTCTTTCACCTTTAGACATAACAATAGAACCTGTTGTTGATTCTATTTCTCCACTAAGTACTTTTAAGAATGTAGATTTTCCCGCACCATTTGCGCCTATTACACCATAACAGTTTCCTTTTTCAAATTTTAAATTAACATTTTCAAATAATACTCTTGTATTAAATTTTAAACTTAAATTATTTACTTGTAACATATTTTTCACCACACTTATTTTTTTACAACACCTCTATTTTACTTTATAATACAAATAAAAGCAAGGAAAAGTTTAATTCGTTTAACTAAAAAAGACTTTAATTTAAAACCAAAGTCTTTTCATTAACATATTCATCAATTTTTGAATCTGGAACAAAGAATAAATCTTTATTTAATATATCTTTTTTTATTTTGTTATTTTCATCATAAATAGATATACCTAAACTATTACATAATTTTATTCTTTTAATAATATTTATATCACTATTTAGTACTTCAATATTACTATTTATACTTATTCCAAGTTCTTTTAGATTATTAATTTTACCCTTTAAATCTTCTTCACCTAAGAAGTTATAATTTTTTAAATTTCTTGTTTTAATATTTACCTTTGATTCTTCTATAACAGATAAATTGTCTTCTATTAATTCTGTACTTGATACATAAAAATCCATTCCGTCAGAATCAAGACCTTTAATATTTATACCTTTATCTAATAGTAAATTCATATTTCTAGTTAATAGATTATAAGATACTTCATCTAAATCATTTGATGGCAATAATACATTAATATTATTTCTTACAAACTCACTATTAATATAATCTTTTTTTATAAATTCTTCTATGCTAGATAATATATCATTGTTTGTTCCAGCGATAATTAATAAAATTTCATTTTTAAACTCATAACCAATTTTATTTAAAAAATTAATTATTCTCTCTACAAAATCATAACCACGTGACATAATAATTTTCTTTTCTGCATCATTAAATAACATAAAATCAATATTATTCTTTCCAAAAATATTTATAAATTTAGATATTGAATTTTTCTTTAGATTTAAATATTTTCTTTCTAATTTCTCATTACATGTTTTATTATTTTCTTTTATATAAATTAAAATATCATGTCTAAATTCTTCACCAGCATAATCTAATAATTCATCAATATTTGTTATTTCTTCCCCATTTGTATTTTTTTCTAGATTATTTATAAGTCTATTTAATTTTGTTATTTTATCACTATATAATTTATTCAATCTTTTATTTTCTAGTTTTATTTCTTTCTTAGTTGCCTCAATTCTGTCAAAAAATTCTTCAACATTATCTGTTTCTAATATAAAATTTCTTTCCTCTTTTGAAATTACATCTATATCTGGATAATCATCTTCCAAATACTTTGCTTTTGAGTCTTTTTCAAAATATATACACCTAAAAAAATCTGATATTGTCTCAAAATCTTTTTCATTTATCAACTTAAGTATTTTACGAAATTTTTCAAAATATCTTGTAGATTCTATCAAATCATCATCCATCTTATATTTATTTACTTCATATGCTATAAAATCGTTAAAATCTCCTTCTTCAGCACTATAAATTCTTTTTATAAACTCAAAATTATCATCATTAAAAGCCTCTATTAAATCTTCTGGTAAATACTTAATTGATTCAAAATCATCATAATTATTACCTAAAATAATTCCTGTATATATTAAATCAAAATTTTTAAAATCATTAAAACTAATTGTATAATCATATATTGATGGTACTCTATTTAGATATTCAAGTTCTGATTTTTTATAAGAATTCATTTTTGATTCATATTCCATAATTTTTCTTTTTATTTTAAAAATTAATTCTTTCTTCAACATTATTATCCCCTTCTATTTTCAAGTTTTAAGAAAAGTTTTTTCTCAATATCTTTATTTTCAGTTTTACTTTCCTCTGAATTTTTTTGACTTAATATCTTTGGTTTCATTGCTCTATATGTTAAACCTCTAGTTTCAAGAGATTTTTTATAACCATTGTCATAATTACATTTTTTTACAACACACATTATTATAATATAATTATTTTCATCTAACTTATCAAATAATACTCTAGTTTTAAATCCTCTTACTTCTGATAATGATGATGTTTTAAGATTATTTGAATTTAATCTTTTTGCTCTTTTAAATGTTCCGTCTTTAATAGATTTAAATAATTCTTCAAATGATTCATAATACTCATTTTTTATCTTATCTAAATCATTTAAACAATAAATATTCCCACTTGTTGTTTTTAAAAAGTATAAATTATTTTCTTTTACTTCTTCTTCATTTGTTTCTTTTTCTTTTGTACTTCTTATAAAATTAATTTTTCTTTTATTTAAATCTATTAATTTTTGAGTTTCTTCTATTATTTCTTTTTCTCCAATGGAATCTGATTTAATCTCTTCATATTCCATTATTTCTTTAAGAATTTCAGCCATCATACGTGATATTATTTTAAAATAATTTGGATTGTTTTTACTTGGTAAGTTTTCTTTTATAATCTTTTCTAATTCAGTTATACTTATATCTTCACTAACATCTTTAATTGGCTCATAATAATATAAATAATCTGAATCTTCATCTTGTTCTTATTCATATTCATCATCTTCTTCAAAATTTTGTTTTTCTATTTTAAAACTCATCTTTTTATTTGCTTCATCTAACTTTTCCATTTCTTTTATTTCTTGTTTCATAGAAGATGAAACTTTATTATTATGTTTTAATGCTTTTAATAATTCTTCATCATCTGTAATTGTATTTGTATCAATAAATGATTCCATCATTATCAACTCCCTTTAGTGCAGGAAGTATATTACCAGATTATTTGTAATTTGTCAAAAAAAGGAACCTTTTTTTGGTTCCTATTCAGCAACATAAAGTCCGTATAAACTTCCTTCATTTGTATTTTTCTTAACAATTATAAATGCTTTATCATTATCTTTATTTAATTCAACTGATGATATTTCAAGATTCTTAATTTTCTTTATTTGATTACCTTTAAAATTAATTATCTTTATATATTTATCAGAACTATTATTTACAAATATTGCATTTCTATATGGACTAACAACACTTCCTGATGCATCATTTAATTTTTCATTATCTTTTAATTTATATTTATATGTTTTTTCTTTTGTTATGTTATATGTATATAATACATTATCTTTTACATAAACGTAATGATCTTTATTTAATGTTATGTAATCACTATCAGATACTTTTATAACTTCTTTACCATTAGAATCTAATATTATTGTATTATCACTTGAATCAGTATATTTATAAACTACTTTGTCATTAATTTCTACTCTTTTAACTTTTTTATCACTAATCATTTTGTTATTTTTTACAGAATATAATGACATTGAATAACTTGATTCTTTTCCAACAATAAGTTTTTTATCTATTATTGTTATATCATTTTCTGATACTTCTAACTCTTTATTATTTTTATCAAATACTACATTTTTGCTTCCATATTTGTTACTTTTATCAGAACTAAAGTATGTTAGGATCATTGTTTTTTGCTTTAAGGAAATGTTATATGAAAAATTATGATTAAAAAATTTTTATTATTATTTTTATTGCCCGCTTTTCTTCTGTTTGCTTTATCTCCTCTTCCGTATTCTTTTTGTTTTTGAATAATTCTTTTATTATTTTTCATATCATATATAACAGTTTGTTTTGTATCACAATATGATTCTGAACAAGATATTTTTAAAATTGCATTATCTTTATCATTACTATCTATATCTGATACTGTTGAATAATAGTATGATTTATTTTGTTTATAAGCATATATTGCTTTATATTCTTTACTTTTTATATTTAATACACCAACTGATTTTTCTTCTGTATTAGTAACTAATACATTCTTTTGATTTTCATCATAAACACTATCTGAATATAATGTATATTTATTAGTATCAATTTGTTCTTTTATTTTTTTCGCAATTTGATTTGTATCTTTTGCCTTTGTTTGTTTTCCATCTTTTGTAAGTGTATACTTAACATTATTATCATTTTCTTTTTTAGTTATTATAAATTCATAATCACTTTCACCAGTTCTATAACTAATAAAACTATCACCAATTATTTCACCTTTTGAAAAACTATAATAATTATATACATCATCTACTGTATTTTTTACTATTGCATATAATTCCTTATCATTTTCATCAGTTACAACTTTACTAATACTATAGTTTGTTAATACTTTTTCTCCCTTTGAATCAAGAATAGAATATGTATCATTTATTTTTACAGCAATATATTTACCGTTTAGATATTCATCAATATCCGCTATGTTATTGTAAATTGTTTTTCCTTTTTTGTTTAATATACTATAATTATTTTTTTCTTTCATAGCAATTAAATTATCATTAATTATTGAAAGCGGATTACTTGTTTCAAATACTGCTTTTCCTCTTTTATTTTTAATAGAATATTTTGAAACTTTTAGGTTAGTAGCATTAACTGTTGTTGATATATAATAGTCACTTCCAATAGAAACTGGAACTTCAGTTGTTTTATCATCTTTATTATAATTAACTTTATAATTTGCTATTTTTTTACCATCTGAATTATATAAATAAACTTTATATTTACTTAATTTATCTCCATCAATAACAATAAATCCATCACAAGAAGAGTTAATGCATGATACACTTGTATATTTTGCACTTAAAACTTTCTTTACTCCTGAAATATTATCATTTTTAGCGAATTTATTAAATGCCGCTCTTACACCGATTAATAGAATAATAACTGCTAAAACAATTATTAATATCTTTTTTAATGAACTATTCTTTGTTATAAAAGAAAATTTTTCACTTATCTTTGTTTTTTCTTCTGTAACTACTTCTTCATTTTTTTCCTTTACTTCATCTGAAGACTTTAAAGTCTCATTAGACTCATTTTCTTTTTCTGTTTTTTCACTAGTTGTTTCATTAACTTCAGTGTTTTCTTCATTTAAAGTATTATCATTTCTTATTACTTCTTCTTTAGAATTATCATCTGAATTAATGTTTTTTTCTTCATTATTATTTACATCTTTTTCTTCCATATTTACACTCCTTCTAAATCAAATTATATTATAATTAATTTTATTTATCAATAAATTTATATTTTATTTACACTAAAATTATACATATTTTAAATACTTTATAACTAAACTTCCCTTTTTAGTTCTATTTATTTCTCCTAAAAATTTATATTTACCATATTTTCTTATACTAAATATATCATTTTCTTTTAGCATATAAGTTGGTTTAGTTAATAATTCATAATTTAAATATATATCACCATTTTTTATCTTTTCAAGTGCATTACTTCTACTTGAATTAATTATTTTAGAAACAATAACATCTACTCTTATACTTGGAACAATTATAATGCATTCTTCGTACTCTTGTTTATAATCTTTTAAATAATATGGATCCCTTTCTATTAAATCTACTTTTGAATTTTTAATACTCGTTAAATTAGATTTTATATAATTATCAATACTAGATAAAATTATAATAAAATATCTGTTATTCCAAATAACAACATCACCAAACATTTCATCAGATATATTAAGTGAATAAAGAGTTCCAAGTATATCCTGATGTCTTAAATCATTACTTGATATAATTTCATATATTTTAATATTTGGCATTTTATTATATAAAATTACTTTTGTCGCACCAACAAATGGTTCATATATATTATATTTAACATTTTTTAGTTCTTTCTTTACCCTATTTAAGTACTTAATTTCAACAAAATTAGTACTATTTGAATATAATACTTTTTCTACTATTTTCTCTACTGTATAAATAATAATCACCTTTTCTTTATAAGAAAAAAGAAAATATATTTTTTATATATTCTCAATTTTCTCTATTAACTTCGCATTTTCTTCTCTTATAGTCATAATACAAGAAAAAAGTAAGTCATAATATGAATCTTCATCCATATAATCATTTAAAATCCCTAGAGGAACATTAAAACTATCTATTTTTTTATTTTCTAAATACAATAAATTTATAAGTTCATATAATTTTTTTATTATTTCTTCTTTTTTATCTTCAATATCTAATTTTTTAAATGCTCTAATTAAATTAATGTAATTTTCTTCCATCAATATTCTCCTTACCCTTTTCTAAATTATCAACAACATTTTGAAAATGACTATCAGCATTAGCTATTTCATCTATCTTTTTATATAGCATTTTTTGAAATGATTTAAAATAATTACATATGTATAATGCATCAGAATTACCAATTATCGCTAATTCTATTATTTCTTTTTTATGACCATACAAATAAATTCCTATTTGTCCTCCTGTTGTTTTTAATCTATCTGTTATTTTTTTATAATTTGTTATTTTGGTTGTTTGACTTCGTAAATATCCATTTATTTCTTTTAATATAGAATTTATATCTATATTATTAATTTTATTAACATTTTTATACAAATCATAAAAATTTCTTAATATGCCATTTATACCTAATTTTGATAATAAATCTTTATGATTTTTTTCATTGCTAATTTCAGATGAATTTGAATCTATTGAAAATTCATAATTCCATAAATCAAATTCACTTCCTACTTGAATAATTTGGTTTATAATTTTTTTTCTTTTTACAGTTTGTGATTCTAATTTATCATCATTAGTGAATTTAGAATATTTAAATTGTATTTCTCTTAAACTTATAGCAAGTTCTAACTCTTCCTTATTTGATGAATTTATATCTGGAATTCTATTTGTATGTTTAATCCAATTTGAAATATATTTAATTTTCTTTAAGTCACTTTCTTCTGTTTCTAAACTTTTTAGAAAGTTAACTTTTAAAGTATTATTAACAAGATCTATTACTAACGGTATTCTTTCTTTATTATCTTCTCCAATAGCACTTATACATCTTCCTAATTGTTGCAAAAACAATATTCTTGAATCTTCATTTAATGTTCTAAACCAAATAATTCCATCTATTTGTTCAACATGGACACCTTCATTTAACATATCCATTACAAACATAAATTTCTTTTTAGGAGATTTTGATGAATTAAAATCTGATAATGCTCTTGTATTTTGTTTCTTTGAATTATCTGAAAGCATATTATATGTTTCAACATCATTTTTTAATTTTTTATGTAATGTTGATGCTATTTTAGAGTCAGCAAGGACTTCCCAGTTCATATATTCAATTATTTTACTAGATATGTCATTCGAAAGCGTTTGAAGTGCATTAGGCATATTATTAACATGTAACTTCGTTAATAATAAAATATTTTCTTTTTCTTCATTTAAATATGTTATTTCATCACTAGATAACGCTTTATTTTCATTAATTTTATTATAAATACTACTTAACTTTTCTCTATTTTTTTCTAAGTATTCACCAGAGAATAATAATTGATTCATTAAGTTTTGATATGATCTAATCATACTTTGTGCTTGTGTTTTTGTCATTTCTTCGCCTGATTCAGCATTGACATATTCACCATTTTTATTTTTTGTTATAGGAATAAACACAATATATTTACCATCTTGTTTCAAATTATCTTTAATTATTTTATCTATTCCATCTGCTTCAGATATTTCTCGTCTTACCTTCTCATATTCTCTTCTTTTTTCTTTTTTCAAATTTTCATCTATAATATCGTCTATTTTTAGTTTAAGTTCATCTAAACTACCATCTTTAATAAGTGAATATTCACAATTTACAACATTAGGGCTATGAATAATCCCTCTTTCTATTGCTTCAAGTAAATCCATATTATATGATAAATGCTTTTCATCTAATATTTCATCATCAGTATAACCATATTTTTTAGCAAATATTTCTGACATATCTCTTTTATCCATATCTCTTTCTGGAGTTGCTGTTATACCTAATACTTTAGCTGGCTGATTTTCTAGTAATTTTTCAATATTTTTTTGCCATTCTGCTGCTCCTGTACGATGTAACTCATCAAATACTATCAAGTCATATTCACTATTTATTATTTCATCTGAATTATTTCCTTTTGTTAAATATTGATAAGTATATAAAGATAAATTTGGAAATGCATTTTTTACAACATCTTCATCACTATATGAAAATGGATAACTTTCCCTATAATTTTTTACTATTATACGCTTTAATTGACTTAATATATAATCATTAGGTGCTAGATAAAGAATTTTTGCATGTTTATTTTCTTCTAATTTGCTTATTTCTTTTTCTATATAATACATTTCTGATAAAGCAACATAACTTTTCCCTGTACCTGTTGGTAAAATAACTGATGTAAATTTATGATCTTTGTATGCTTCATTTATATTTTCAATTGCTTCTCTTTGATATGTTTTTAATTTTATTTCAGTATTTTTAATCTGATTACATCCAAGAAAATCCTCAAGTTCATCTAATGAAACTCTATCTTTTATATCTACATTTTCATCTTTTCTTACCATCTTCAATAAAATTATATTAGCAATATCTTTATCGCTAAGATTTTTTTCTTTTAAGTTATTATATATATCCATAAAATTATTTTCTTTAAGACTATTAATTAATAATTCTCTTTGGCCTTCACTTAAATTTTCTTTTACATTATAATAACTCCAATCAATCAAATCTATAACACTATTAGCAAACCAATTCTCTGTTATATATTCATCTGTATAATTATCTTCAATTAAATTTTGAAGTTCTTTTGTAGGATTTCTTAATATATCTTCCAATTTATTTTCATCAACTTGATTTATATAATCTAGCAAATACCTTTCTTGTGGTGAAACTAATAAATTTACTGATTCACTAATTTTTATTGAATTTTTATTTGAAAGCCTATTAATAATTTCATTTTCAATACCATAAGTATTAGTTTTCATAGATTCAATTACAGAATTGTACTTATTATCATTTAAAATTTCTTTTAATAATTCTAAACTTCTTTCTTTTCTTAGTCTAGATTTAGCAAGAGCATATGCTTTTGTATATATATTTATTGCATCACCATATTTAATATTGCCCTTTGTAAGTTCATAGATTTTTTCTAAATTTAAACTATTTTTAAATGTATTAATATCATATTTTTTTAAATTAAAATCACGTGTAAACTCAATACCAGAATTTATTTTTTTTATAATATCATTTTTTAATTCTTTTACAATAGGAGTTTCTTCCATTTGTTGTATTAAAGATAAAACATCCATAATTTCTGGACTAATTTCCGTAATATTACCTACCACATCATTATAATGAATTACTTCAAGAGATGAAAAAGCATTACCTACAGTATTAACCAAGAATTTATTACTAATTTTTTTTAGAATTTGACTGTGTTTACTCATTATATCCATTTTTAGATATATCTTATTTTTAAGTAAATTTTGTTTTTTATTAAGTGCTCCATAATTTATTGAATCAGTTATTTTTTCAAGTCCATTTATAAATATATTATTTGTTTCATCAACATAATCTTTTGTTATCATTTTTCTAATATCTTCAAGTTGTTCTTCAGTCTCAGAATTATCAATATAATCAAAATAATATTTAGTAAGTGCATCATCATTATTATTTGAATCTAAATTATTATAATATTCATCAAGTCTTTTATTTATTTCTTCTAGCATATATTCGCCAGCATTGACAATATTTTTTCCAAATTCACTTTTTGGAACTTTTAACATTACATATCTATCATTAAAAACATTTCTTCCATAATCTAATATTACATTTGTATTACTTGAAAAAGATATACAATTTGTGTGTTGATTATAATGCATTTTTATATGTTCAACCATTTGTTCAAGAGATAAATCATCTTCTTTTTTAAATATAGTTTCACCGTAGAATTCTCTATCAGTAATTAGTCTATTTATATTACCATTTTCATCTGTTATTGTTTTATTTTTTATAGACTCAATATCAACATCTTCAAGTGTTCTAAAGAAATAATAATTTTCATCATCGCTAAATATATTAAAATTACTTATATCAAAAACTTCATCAATCATTTTTTCACCTACTATTTACGTTATAACTATTAAACAATTCACACGAAAAAGATACTAATTTTTTAGAACTATCTGTTCTCAAATATTTTATATTTAAATAAGGATATTCCCTTACTCTATCAAGTGCATCAGCATCTTTTATAATTTTTAATATTCGAAGTGCTCTATTCTCTTTAATAATATCATATTTTTTTAATATTTCATAGTCTTTATTGTCATCTAAGGAGTGACTTTCTATCACAAATTTTATTGTATTAAAATCTTCAATATTGTAATTATTTTCTAAAAACCCTAATTTTTTAGTAGCATTATATCCATGCATTTCATCATCTATATCATTAACTCTACCAATATCATGATATATTATAGAATCAAGTGCTAACTTAAAGTCTTCTAAGGACATATTTTCTAAAACAGATAATATAAGCACATATATTGACGCTCTAACTATATGTGAAACTCCATGAACATCACTATCTACTATTAATTTTTCATTTATTTGTTTTATATGATTACAATAATATTTAGATAAATTAGAGGATTGTATAATATTTATTATGTCAGAATACGATAACTGATTATAGCCTTCTTTTTCTAATTCTTCTTTCGAAAGTACATAGTAATTATAGTACTTAGTTTCTTCTTTTATTTTATTAAAAACCATTTTATTATTTCTAAATTTATT
>ENA-OPEX01000131-OPEX01000131.1-human-gut-metagenome-genome-assembly--contig:-NODE-131-length-17726-cov-4.171411_pt1 | contig 17726 bp, 15 predicted proteins | sample MGYA00241303_ERZ501540 | MGnify/ENA primary metagenome ERZ501540 (study PRJEB25962, sample SAMEA2042431) | human gut metagenome | biome: human gut; feature: human-associated habitat; material: faeces...
GGGTAGGTTGCTCAAGTCCTGCGATGATTTTCATCAACGTAGATTTACCGGCACCGTTCAAACCGATGATACCGATTTTTGCTCCGTAGAAGAACGATAGGTAGATGTTCTTCAGAATCTGTTTCTGGTTTTGTGGGATAATCTTAGATACGCCCACCATTGAGAAGATGATCTTCTTGTCGTCAACTGTTGCCATGTATATAAATAAATGTGTATTTGTGAATAAATTGCCGAAATTGGCACTAACAGTTGCAAAGATACATTATTTTTTTGAAATTCTCGCCTTTCTTTCCAAGAAAAGTTGTATATTTGCAATTAAATGATTTTTTTGTTGATTAATTAAAGAAAGGACAATAATATGGATGCAACTTATATTGACCTGACCATTCGCCTTTCTCTCGCCCTGCTTTTAGGAGGTGCGATAGGCATTGAGCGAGAATATCGTGCCAAGGAGGCAGGTTTCCGTACTCACTTCCTTGTAGCCTTGGGTAGTGCGCTCTTCTGTGTGGTTTCGCAGTATGGATTCGGATTTGACTTAAAGGATTCTTCCCGTGTGGCTGCGCAGGTGGTTTCGGGCATTGGATTTCTGGGCGCCGGAACGATTATCTTCCAGAAGAACGTGGTGAGAGGATTGACTACTGCTGCAGGCTTGTGGGTGACGGCAGCCATCGGTCTGGCGTGCGGTACGGGAATGTATGTAGCTGCAGCTATTACCACGGCGATGGTGTTGATGGGACTGGAAGTATTGAACTACTGGATTCCGCAGTTGGGAACAACTACCATCGACTTGACCTTTACCGCGCCATCTCGTGAAAGCGTGAAGGAATTTATCAGGCAAATCAAGCAGAAAGGTCTGGAAGTTCATTCCTATGAGCTGAAAGAGCGCCGCTACTCGAAGGAGGAATTCCTGGAAGCGAACATAGAAATCAAGGCGAAGCGCGATTTTCACACCATGGAGATTCTTGATTACATGAACGAGTTTTCAGATGTCACGATTTCAACGATAAGATAAAATAGGTTAGGAGGAAAAAAGTGAAGGAGCTAAGAACATTTGTCTTAGCTCCTTCACTTTTTTATGATGTTTTTTAGAAAATCCTAGCCAGATAGTCATAATGTTCGCCTTCTGCCACCAGCTCGCCGTGCAACCCGCAGGTTTCAGCGATGGACTTGAGTAATGGGAAATCTACGTAGAGCCAATCGAAACGGTCGCCCTTTACATCCTTGTAGATCATCTGATAATCAACTTCTCCGTAATAGGCTCCATTCAGATTGATGTCGAAACTTCCATCCTCATTCTCGTAGATATATTTCAGATCAGAGGAATCGATGAGAATCTGACCGCCCGGATTCAGCAACGCCTTCAGGCGCTGGAAGAGGGCAGGGAGATGTTCTATCTTTCCGGCAATTCCCGTTCCGTTCATCAGGAGGAGGATGGTATCGAAGCCTGTTTCCAGATGTTCATCGAAAAGATTGATGCATTCCGCATCCTTTACTCCTCTCAGTTCCATCGCTTCGCAGCTCAGAGGAGAAATATCAATGGCTTTTACCTCCAAGCCCTTCTCCTGCAAGGCGAGCGTATGGCAGCCGCTGCCGGCTCCGATATCCAGTACACGTCCTTTTGTGAGTTGCAAGGCCTTCTGCTCCAGTATCGGCATCTCCTCAACTTTTCTGAAGAGATGTTTCACCGGCATTTCGTCCTCTTCGAACATAGAAGAGAGCACACGTAATCTTCCTGCTCTTCCCGATTTCTGATAATCAAGGATAGCGGCACCCATCGGGTCTTTGTCTTTTGATAATATCTTTGTATTCATTTATTTTGCAATTTTTGAGTGCAAAATTAATGCTTTTTCATTGAATATGCAAGTTTTGAGGAGATATTCTGCTGCTTCTTAATATTTCTCCTACCTTTTGCTTTTCGCTTTCAAAACTGAATTGCTGATAGATGATAATGGCATTCTGCAAATCTATGATATGAGGAGCCATCAGTTTGAGGGCTTTCATCTTGCTGTCACCAAAAGTGAATATATTCATCATACTGACGGTTTGGGCACAAGAATAGTAACAGCCGAGACTGGCCACTTCTATCAGATCGAACTTGTTGTCATCAAAGCTTGCCTTCTTCACCTTATTATATAGTTTGGAGAAGGAAGCATCATCGAGACAATAGCCGTAATCCATTCTGCCATCTGGATCACATCTTCCATCGTAGAGGGGTGGAGTTGGGGGTTGTGGCTGCTGTACATTCGACGTCTGGCTGTTGGGTTCTATGATTCTTGTATCGTACTGCACAACCTTTCCGTTTCTGTCGAAGAAGACCGTGATGTACTTGGAATCTCCAGACAGATAATTATATTTGTCATATTCCCATTTGTCCCCATACATGTCGAAACTGGTGAGCTTAGGTTTTCCAAGAATGGCTATTACTTCCTGCTTGGTCATTCCCCGCTCCACGTTTCTTTTTCCTTTAGCCGAAGCCGAGAGGCATACGGCAAACATCAATATGGTTGTGGCGATGAGCGCCATTACTTCATTTCTTTTCATAAGCGATACTGTTTTTATAAGTTATTATATTGTTTTATGGTTGCAAAAGTACAGCTTTCTTTTGAAATAAAAAGAGAAGGATTCCCTAAAGTAGAAGGGAAAATCCCTATTTCCGATTTTTGTTATTTGTTTCACTTTTCGGGAATGGCTGTGATTATAATAAAAAGAGATTGTTATTTACTGCTAAAGCCTAATATGACTGAATAAACGCACCGAGACGACTGGGTAAGTAACGAAAGGCGTTTAATCAGATTCAATGAACTAATATATTAAGTATACGAAGCCTGTTTCTAGAAGATTCCGACTGCTGAGCCTAGTGGCAACCCTCTTTAGCTGTACAACTATATACCAACTTTAGGGTCGAACCATGAAGCGAATAAGTTTACGGCAAGACATCCGCAGTAAAAATTTGTGGCAGACACAACAATGACTCGAAGTAATACAAAGAAGAAAAATAAAATGAAAAAGTCCGTGAGCAAATGAATGTCCACGGACTTTTTTAATTATCTTATTCTTATAAATGTCTTATGCCTTGAAACTCTCCAAGTCTTCTGCCTTGAAGTTCTGGATGTATGCTGAATGACCGAGAACTTCCTCCTCTGCCATGCGAACATAAACATTGGCACTCTTGGCAAACATCTCTGGTGCCTTGGTTGCATCATCGAGGATGAGAAGAGACATTACGATGTCGCCAGTCATGTTGTAGAGACGGCGAGCCAGGAAGTCGTGAACTGCCTGATCGTTAGCCTCCTTCACCTTGTTGATGGCTGCCTCGTAAAGTTCTACGAGCTTAGCTACGCGCTCCTTCAATGCCTTCAAATCATCTGATACCTCATTCTCCAACATCTCCTTGATAATGCTGAGATAAGTACCGTTGGTGATGTAGCGGATGGCTGCAACAACCTGAAGCTGGGTAGTTCCCTCGTAGATAGAGAAGATGCGGGCGTCACGGAACAGGCGCTGGCACTTGTACTCCATGATGAAGCCAGAACCACCGTGGATACTGATGGCATCGTATGCATTCTGGTTGGCATACTCAGAGTTCATACCCTTAGCCAATGGTGTGAATGCATCAGCAAGACGGGTGTATTTCTTCATCTCCTGACGCTCCTCTGGAGTGAGCTTAGTGTCGCGGGCGATGTCTTCCAAAGCCTTGTAGATATCTACGTAGCGGGCGCAGCAGTAGAGGAGTGAACGGCCTGCATCCAACTTAGCCTTCATTCTTGAAAGCATGTCGTATACGGCTGGGAAGTTGATGATCTTCTCACCAAACTGAGCACGCTCCTTGGCATAAGCCAGACCCTCGTTGTAAGCCTCCTGCTCAACACCCACACTCTGAGCTGCAATACCCAGACGGGCACCGTTCATCAAAGCCATCACGTACTTAATCAATCCGAGACGGGTGTTACCGCAAAGCTCTGCCTTGGCATTCTTGTAAACCAACTCGCAGGTTGGAGAACCATGAATACCCAACTTGTGCTCGATGTGACGAACGGTTACGCCACCATCACGCTTGTCGTAGATGAACATAGAAAGACCACGACCATCCTTGGTGCCTTCCTCTGAACGAGCCAGAACCAGGTGGATGTCTGAGTCACCATTGGTGATGAAACGCTTCACACCGTTCAGACGCCATGTGCCGTCCTCATCCTGTGTAGCCTTCAGCATTACGCGCTGCAAGTCAGAACCTGCATCAGGCTCTGTCAAGTCCATACTCATGGTCTCGCCTGCGCAGATGCGAGGGATGTACTTCTGGCGCTGCTCCTCAGAACCGAACTCATAGAGTGTATCGATACAGCTCTGGAGAGACCAGATGTTCTGGAAACCGGCATCGGCAGCAGCAATGATTTCAGAAGCCATAGAGAAGATGGCGTTAGGCAAGTTCAAACCGCCGTAACGACGAGGCATTGACAAGCCCCAGAGGCCAGCCTTGCGGGTAGCATCGAGGTTCTCGAATGTCTTGCTGGCATAGATCATGCGGCCATTCTCCAGGTGTGGACCTTCGAGGTCAACATCCTCAGAGTTTGGTTCGATGATGTTAGCAGCTACATCGCCGGTAATATCCAGCAATCGCTTGTAGTTCTCGATGGCATCCTCGTAGTTGACAGGAGCATCTTCAAACTGGTCTTTTTCTGCGTAGTTGCGCTCCTTCAAGTCAACAACACGCTTCATCAATGGGTGATTGAGATGAAATTCAATCTCAGGGTGATCACTATAGTAATTAGCCATTTTGCTTTTCTTATTTAAATAATGTGTAATGCAGATTACTTAGAATTCTGCTTGTAGTACTTGATGAGCTTAGGAACCACATCCTCAACATTGCCGTTGATAACGTAGTCGGCAATCTTGTTGATTGGAGCATCAGGATCGTTGTTCACAGAGATGATGATGCCTGAATCCTGCATACCGGCGATGTGCTGAATCTGACCAGAGATTCCGCAGGCGATATAAACCTTAGGATGAACGGTAACACCAGTCTGACCAATCTGACGGTCGTGATCTACCCAACCTGCATCTACGGCAGCACGGGAAGCACCTACCTCGCCATGAAGGAGATGAGCCAACTCGAAGAGCTGGTCGAAGCCTTCCTTGCTTCCTACACCATAACCACCGGCTACAACGATGGCAGAACCCTTCAGGTTGTGCTTGGCAGCCTCTACGTGGTGGTCGAGTACCTTTACTACGAAGTCCTCAGCAGGAACATACTTGCTTACCTCTGGATAAACCACTTCCTTCTTGCACTCACCCTCGTAGATGCTCTTCTGCATCACGCCAGAGCGGACAGTAGCCATCTGAGGACGGTGCTCTGGGTTTACGATGGTAGCCACGATGTTACCACCGAAGGCTGGACGAATCTGATAGAGCAGACCATCATAGTGCTTGCCGCTCTTCTTATCGTCGTAATCACCAATCTCGAGCTCAGTACAGTCTGCAGTCAAACCGCTGGTCAATGAAGAAGAAACACGAGGACCGAGGTCGCGACCGATAACGGTAGCACCCATCAATGCAATCTGAGGCTTCTCCTCCTTGAAGAGGTTGACGAGAATGTCTGTATGAGGAGCTGAAGTATATGGGAACAAACCCTCAGCATCGAAAACAAATAATTTATCTACACCATAAGGGAGAATCTGATCCTCTACCTGACCCTTGATGCCGGTACCAGCCACGATGGCATGGAGCTCCACGCCCTGCTGGTTAGCGAGCTTACGACCCTTGGTGAGCAATTCCTGAGATACTTCGGCAACGGTTGTGCCTTCTACCTCGCAATATACAAATACGTTGTTCATTGTCTTTTTTAATAAAGCATTTTTAAATGAATCGGAGTCTGAATCATCCTTCGATGATTATCCGATAATACTTTCGTTCAACAATTCCTTCATCAGTCCGTCGATGTCCTCATCGCTGCTGGTCAAGGTCTTGCTTTCCTTAGCCTGGAACACGATGTTCTTCACGGCCTTCACCTTGGTAGGTGAACCGCTCAAACCGCACTGTGCAGGGTCGCCATCTACATCGGCAACGCTCCACTGGTTCAGAGTGAGGTAAGGGCGCTCTTCATAGAGGTTGGCCCAAGGCTCATCACCCTTGCGCTCCATAGGGCAGGTAGCGTATTTATATTTCATTACGAGCTTCACGTTGCATGGGCGACATGGAGCAGCACTTCCGTTTACGGTGATAACCAATGGCAATGGAGCCTCAACAGTCTCCACACCACCATCAATGAGGCGGCGTATAGTAGCCTTGCCATCCTCTACCTTGAGGATTTCCTCTGCGTAGGTTACCTGGTTCAATCCCAACTTCTGAGCCACCTGCGGACCTACCTGGGCTGTATCACCATCGATAGCCTGGCGACCACCGATTACGATGTCAACGTCACCAATCTTCTGGATACCAGTAGCAAGGGCATAGGAAGTAGCCAATGTATCAGCACCGGCAAAGAGACGGTCGGTAAGCAACCAACCCGTATCAGCACCACGATAAAGACCCTGGCGGATGATTTCGCCAGCACGTGGAGGACCCATAGTCAAAATACCAACTGTAGAACCTGGATTCTGCTCTTTCAATCGGAGAGCCTGCTCCAATGCGTTCAAATCTTCAGGATTGAAGATTGCAGGAAGGGCAGCGCGATTTACTGTGCCTTCGGCGGTCATCGCATCCTTACCCACATTTCTTGTGTCAGGTACTTGCTTGGCAAGTACTACGATTTTTAAACTCATATTTTTAAAAATGGTTATTGTTATAATTTCCTAAGTTTGTTAGTGCTCAGTACTCAAGTTGTACGTCGTCTAGTGCGATTGTCAGACTTGCTATCGTCTAATAAGTTACTGTCCAATGTTCAATTTGGGACAAAACACGGGGGCAAAAGTAACACTTTTTTATGGCTTACGCAAATATTTTATTAAAAAAATGCCCATTTAGTCTTGCTTTGTGCGCAAAACGCAAGAAATGTGCAAGTTTTTTAGAACGTCCGTACTTAACTTTGCTGGCTTATTCAAAGCTCTTGAGTCGAGCGATATATTTGCCCAGAATATCGAATTCGATATTCACTACCGTTCCCACTTCGATGTCGCAGAAGTTGGTATTCTCTCTGGTATAAGGAATGATAGCAACGGTAAATGTGTTGTCTGTAGGATCACAGACGGTGAGCGAAACGCCGTTAACGGTAACGCTGCCCTTGTCCACCGTGAAATAGCCTTTTCTTGCCATTTCCTTATTGAGCTCATATTCGAAAGTAAAATAAGTAGAGCCATCAGCGTCTTTCATTGCGATACATTTGGCAGTCTCGTCCACGTGTCCCTGTACGATATGACCATCCAGACGGCCGTTCATCACCATAGAACGCTCTACGTTCACCTTGTCGCCCACCTTGAGCAGTCCCAGATTACTGCGGTCCAGGGTTTCCTTCATGGCGGTAACGGTATAGGTACCGTCCTTGATTTCCACCACGGTGAGGCACACACCATTGTGCGCCACGCTCTGGTCGATGCCGAGTTCATCAACAAAAGAGCATCTCAATGTGAAGTCGATGTTCTCCTTATCATGCTTGATAGCTACTACGGTAGCCATTTCTTCTACGATTCCACTAAACATATATTCTATTTTTATTTGGTTTCATTATTATTTAGAATGCAAAGATATTGCATTAGCTAGAAACAGCCAAATTATTTAAGTTCTTTTGATAAAATAAGCAAGATATATTTGTTTAATTGCCATATTTTTTATATTTTTGCACATCATAATATATGCACATGATAAATGTGATATACATGTCTTTTCAAAACTCCACCGAATATGAAGAATAATGAAGACTATATAATAAGGTATAGGAGCAGCAAAATTAGATAACACAGTTTAGGTAACAATAAAAACATTTGAAGACAATGGAAATCAAGGAAGGATATATGCCCTTCATGGGCTATCAAACATATTATCGTATCGTAGGTAAAACAGAGGAGGGCAAGAGCCCTATCATCCTCTTGCATGGTGGACCAGGCAGTACCCACAACTATTTCGAGCTATTGGATAGGGTAGCGGAATCAGGTAGAGCTGTCATCATGTACGACCAGTTGGGCTGTGGCAACTCATTTGTGGAGGGACATCCCGAACTCTGGACTCCTGAGACTTGGCTCAACGAACTCTGTGTGCTCATCGACTATCTCCACATCGACCATTTTCATCTCTTGGGACAGTCGTGGGGTGGCATGCTCGCCATCATCTATCTGATAGAGAAGCAAGCAAAGGGCGTGAAGTCAGCCATCCTCAGCAGCACTCTTTCGAGCAGCAAGCTTTGGGCAAGTGAGCAACATCGCATGATTAAGTTTATGTCGGAGGAAGACCAGCGTGCCATCGCTGAGGCTGAGGCGAAGGATGACTTTTCGAGCGAGGCGTATGCCAAGGCGAATGAACACTTCATGCTCCTGCATTGTGCCGGTGAGGTGACGGAGGATAGTCCAGAGTGTCTTCGCCGGAAGAAGCGTGCTGGTGCTGAGGCTTATCTGTATGGTTGGGGACCAAATGAATACACTCCTACTGGTACGCTCCGTGATTATGATTACACCGACTGTCTGGGCGAAATCCAAGTGCCTTGCTTGGTGATGAGTGGCACCAACGACCTCTGTACTCCATTGGTAGCAAAGACACTTTATGATGGTATCCAAGATTCCAAGTGGCATCTCTTCGTAGGAGCCCGACACATGCCATTTGCCGAGCAAAACGATGAATATTGCAAGGTGTTGGAAGAATGGATGGAGGAGAAAGAGGGAAAGTGATTTGGCACTTTCCCCTTTTATTTCATGATTCCATTGTCAGTATAAGAGAGGTTGATTCTCTTTTTGTCCAATTGATTGGATAAAATAAGCATAAAACCGTCCAATTGATTGGATGAAATCAATGGAAAAAGTGCTGATAGTGGTGCCAAAAGTCGATTTTTTAAAGCACTTTTGGCACCACTATCGGCACTTTTATAGAGAAACTATTGTTTCTTGAGAGTTAAGTTGGGTTCAATTCCATTGATGCCAAGTCCTAGAATGTTGGTTACTTCCCTGCATCCACAATCACAATTCTTAGCCGATGAACATCCATTGCAGACTGTAGGCTGATAAGAGCGGAATGCAAATTTGTTCCAATAATCTGTATCCTTAATCCAAGGTTCTTCGAATACATTTCCTACGATGTGAGGAGAATGATTGCAGGTTCTTATCTGTCCTGCAGGATCAATGACAAAGAACCCTTTTGCAGCAGCGCATAGATACCCTACATGTATTCTTTTGTAGGAATCGGCTGAAGCTATGATGCACTTTGGAATTTCTGTACCCACATTTCCATAGCGATTAGCTAGTGTTAGTACTTCTTCTGCAGTATCAAGCATTCCGTTGATTTGCTCTGTGGAAAGGCAAAGTTCATTCATATATTTCAAACCACGTCCACCAGGCAGAAAACGGTTGAGAAGAATTTCTGTAGCTCCATTGATGAGGGCAAGCGATATGGTCTCAAATAGCTCATAATAGTTCTTTCTCGTAACAGTAATGTTTGCTGTGCATTCTAAGCCGATTTCTTTAGCTTTCGAAAAGCATTCTAACACGTAGTCTGCATTATCAACTCCAGTATGCTCTTCAAATGATAGGTAGCCAGGAAGGCTCATGCTAAGATGAACATTCATTTCCTTGAAGTATTTGAGGTGTCCTTCGTTCATGAGTCTTCCATTGGAGATGAGTATGATGGGATAATTCATCTTCCTTTGATTGCCAATCATTCGGATGTGTCCAATGATTTCATGAAGATCATCTCTTAGCAATGCTTCTCCGCCAGACAAAGAGAAAGTCTTTACCCCATAGTCATATAGTTTTTCTATTACCCATTTCCATTGAGTGGTGGATAGTTCCTTTCCTAATGGATATGAAGAGTTAGGCGCATACCAAGGGCATGAGCAAAACAAGCAATGGTGATTGCACCTATATGTCAGTTCCAAAGCGACTGACTTCGGAAGTATGGGTATGCTATTCTTCATTGCTATCATTTTCGTTTATTTCTATTCCCGTCATTCTCTTGATAGTATCTTGCTCATCCATGATGCTATGGTAGCGGTCATAACTATCTTCAAAATAAGACTTTCCTTTTAAGAATGCCAATACGGCTTGATAGTCATAAAGTGATTCCATATCAGTTATAGCTTGATGATAGTCCTTGTCGCTTTTTGTCTTGAAGCAGAAAAGATGGTACGCATTTTCCTCACAGATATCATCTTTGGAAGTAAATGGTAAATCGAAAAACTCTGCTTCTTCTTTAGCTTCTAGGGCGCATGAACCACATATTACTTCAAGAGACGCATCATATCCCAAATCTTTTATCTCTTTGATGATGGAGTTGAACATTTCTTCATTACTGTGGAAAGCTTGATAGGTCAATGGACGATGGCAATGTTGGCATATTGTGGAAAAACTATCTATCATCGAAGGTGCATAGCACATGGCTCCCATGTGATTTGCCAGATACGTTGGCAGCTTTTGAGCAGCTAGTTCCTTTAGCTGCTCAATAAGTTCTTCTCTATTTAATGAATGTTTCATATTTCCTTCCTATTTAAATTGCGTAATTCTAGTGCGTTGGTTGCATGATGATGCATAGCATCTTTTCCTGATGCTTTTGCATATCTTCAGCATTCCACTCGTATCCAAATTCACGCTTGATACCATTTTTAATGCCTTCATCATAATTGTCTTGACACATCTGTAGCATGATTCTAAATTTCAAGGAAGCCACGCTTACTTGATTTGATTTGGAATCAAGATAACGATTCTTCTTATCTATAGGATTCCAGTTGGAGCCAGAACTATTGGCATCGGAACCAATCATGGCAAAATTGCCAAAGCAGTTTATCTCTTCTGATGTGATAGGCTTATCTTCTCCAGCTTTTGCCTGAGGATAGTAATGCTCAAGGCTTTTGCGAGTTCGAGAGAAATAGAAATTGTCAAATGTATCAAGGCCAAAGTCGCTGCATCCCTAGGCGGTAAAGAATTCAATTCTAGCTTTTGAACCTTTCTTGGCTCTGTTTCCTCGCAATTCTTCTGCGTATTTCTTCCACAATCTATAGTCGGTATAGTTGAATACAAAGAGAGGTATATTGCTTGAACCTTTGGGATAGACATCATCGAAGGGACGATCCACATTTTCCAATTCAACACTCTGTTTGCCATTTCGGATGATGGTTTCATCGAAACTATTTGGCTTTGGCTGGTTTCTTTCATTCAGTTTGTTTGCATCCAAATATACATCGAAGAAGTACTTGTCTGCTAAATTTCTCACGAACTTCAAATAGTTATCTTCATTCCAGTCCTGGAATAGGTGCAACAAGCAGTAGAAGAGATAGTTCTTGCGTTGCTTGGCTGTAAATGCCACCTCAAACATAGATAAAAGATGAACCAACTCTCTTTGTTTAGACTTGTCATTGTCAATCAAATCTGCCATATAGGCAGACTTGCCCTTCTTGCAGTAATATTGTAGTTTCCAAGGATTCTCAATGGCTTTATCTTCACCATTTATGTGGTGCACCATGTAGTTGTCGAGATAATATTTTGCCAATAGCAGGTTATAGGCAAACTGCTTGACAAATTCTGGAGTGAGCTTGACTTTGTCAAACTCATTGATAAGTTCCTTGTCATCGAGTGTGAAGTCTGATGGATTAAAATCTTTCTCTTGCATTCTTGTAATTTTGAGAACAATCAACAGAAAATTTGGAAAATCAATGATTGGTTGGAACGAATCGTTATAGTCAATTTCGCTCACCTCCTTTTCCTTTTTTACAGGAATATCGAGTAGTTTTTCTATTGTCTTCATCCCAAAGGAGTTGTCTAATTGTTGTGGCGCAATAGGAAAATCGTCAAATCTCTCCAACTTGAAGTTGCTCATATCTTTACCGAATATCTCAGTCATGTTAGGTAACTTTTGTTGGATATAGAAACTCATATCGCTACAAGCCTCCCAAATTTTGCAGAACTTTTCCATCGCTTTATTGTCATTCTTCAGTTGATCACTCAATTTGGCTTTTACAATTTCATGCTTTTCAAGTTGCTCGCCACGAGAGTTCATTACTTCAAAATAATGATTCAACTCAACATCCTTAGGCACACGATAATGTATGATATGCACATGGTTCAAAAAATACTCCTTGAATTTGTCCATATCAACTTGATTTTCACCTACTATTTCCTTTAGTGCTTCTTTGGCAAAGTTATAGCCATTCTTTATGCCAAGGTCATATTCCTCCCCAAAATCAGAATCTTTTACTTCCTTATTTTTCTCAAACTTAGACATGACTTCTATGGTTTGAGTAGAAGCTTTGCGTGAGGAATATGCAAGTTTGTTGGTAACCTTCTCGCCCATAGCAGTGAGGATAATGTATATTGTAGTAAGACGTTGTTGCCCGTCTATAACCTCGAATACATTCTCGTCACGTTTAAAGGTTACAAGTGTTCCGATATAGTATATAGGCTTGTCTATGACCATGGAGTCATAGATATCCTTTATTAATGCAGAAATCTCATCTCGTTCCCAGGCGTAATTACGCTGATAGATGGGAATTTTGTAGTAGGTAACTGTTCCACTATTGACATAATAGATGTCTTTTACAGAACATTCTTTCAGAATATGTGATAAATCTTTCATGCTTGTCATTATTTATAAAATCCATTTTTCTTGAAGAAATAGAGGTAATTGCAAGAAATTTCATTCTCATCTTTGGCATCTATATTTTTGCTAGTACTGCTGCTTTCAAGTACTCTACCGTCATATATGTCTCCGATTGATAGAGAACATAATTTGTCGGCAAGGGCACTGAGAAGGGATGTTGGGGAATCTTGTCGAGCAATTAATTGGTACATGTTAAAGCCATTGATGATACCAAATTTGTTGCTTTCGCCCATAATGTAATTCTGCGCAGACAACCAGCCCAAATTTCTATATTGTGCTCTCAGAGAGTAAGCCCAAATGAAGGCATAGACTACGAATTGCTCAAATTGTGCCAAATCTTCCTTGGATGGGTAAGTTTCAGGGCAGAACCGATCTACGTAAAGCAAGACTGATGTGTCAAACAGCAAACGTGCTATGCCATTCCCCGTTCCTCGCTTGAAATATTTATCGAGAGTCTTTACAATCTCATTGTCGTTGATGTAAAAACCTTCGTACTTACTATTGTCTTGAATATCTTTCAAGATGTTATAGTAATGTTTGGTATATTCGAAAAAAGGCTTACCTGCAATGATTGGTGTATTCAATTGGAAAGCGTTGATGTTACGTATGCCTGATACAAATGGCATTGCAGATGAATTTACCATGTCGGCATAGCAATATGCTGCCTTGAAGAACTGGGCATAAGGAGTTTTGGCATAACGAGTAATGCCCTTGAACATTTGAATGTTATGTTCATTGAGTACATTAGCTTTGTTACCATTTACCCATTCCTTGATGCGATAGAGATAGTTGCCAAAAAGATTAGCCAAGTTGCTTTGGGAGACTTGTTCCCATCCTTTGACAATTTTTTCTGTTTCTTCTTCGCTTACACCTGCCATCTCTCGTAGATGATATGCCTTCAATAAGTCGTGAGGATAGAGAGCCTTGCCACGAGCATTTTGAGAATCGAAGAATTGGAAAGCTTCTGATATATCTTTTGTAATTACAACAATCAGTTCGCAATTATTTTCAATATACCCTTTCAATCTTTCTTTTTCCTTCTCGTGCTCATCATTTTTATCTTCAGACTTCTTACCTATGCGGCGACACAAAGCCTGATAATTGTTTGGAATATTACGACAGTTATGCTCATTGTTGTAAACTGACTGCTGTAAGAAACTGATATTCTTTTCGCCTAATGCAGTTAATAACAGAGAGAATGTGATGGTACGTTGCTGCCCATCTACAATGTCATAACGGTCTCCTTTTTGCTGGTGCAAGATGAGAGTGCCTACTCTATACTTTTCTTTGTTGCTATTCATCGCTTCGATGATGTCATCAAGCAATTGGATGGCATTGCGTGCTGTCCATTTATATGGTCGCTGATAGATAGGGATGTTGAGGCTAACATCTTCTATGGGCTTATCACCATTCGTTATCTTCTGGCGAAGAAGTAAATCACCGATGGTTGTTATTGATAATGTTAAGTTGCTCATTGTATATTATATTTTTTGTGACATAGTTACCAACATGGTTACAGACATAGTTACTATTGCTCTGTTACTATAGCTCTGTTACTAGCTCTGTTACTATTTCATGAAAAGTAGCAGAGCTTGAATTATCTGACTCTGTCGTTGACTTTGTCGTTCTGTATCAAAACAAAACGACAGAGTCGGATTGTTTATATTGTCTCCAAGAACAACAAACCCTTTTTGGTCGTTCTGTATTGTTGCTTAGGACTTGTCGGCTTATCTGGTACCGTAAGTTCCAGATAATCATGAAGTAGCAATGGTTCGATGAATGCCTTGAAGTTCCATTGTTGATACGTAACACCAATTAAATCGTATATTTCCTTTCTGTATTTTGGTTCTTTGCAGAACTTAAGAATGGATACAACTTTGTCTGTTGCATCTGTATATGTATTGTCACTTTCAGCTCTGTTAGTAGCTCTGTTAGTAGCTCTGTTAGTAGCTCTGTTAGTAGCTCTGTCACTAGCTCTGTCACTATCCAGCCAAAAAGTGACAGTGCTGGTGCAGATATCACTCTCAAAAGTCACGTCATTGCCTGTGATTTCTTTCCACTCGTTCATCATGTCAAAACCATAACCGATGGTTTCAGATAGGTTTACCAGTCTGAATATCTTGGCAATAATTGGGTTGCGAGGATTGGAGTAGAGATGGTTGCCCAGTTGGGATATAGGCACAGGATAGCCACCTGCATTGAAGAACTCGACTCTGTCGGTGTAGATATGGATGCAGGAGTGAATGGTGCTGAAAGGGTCGAAGTGGGAGAGCATATTGACCAATGCCTCTCTCTGAATCTTGAATTGCGAGCGGTCTTCCACATTGAATCCCTCGTCGTTCATCATGAATGGAGTATCCACGATGAGGCGCAGTCTCCTAATCATAATCTGGAAATACTCCCAAAGGTTCTCTTGCTCTGGGATGCGATAGGTATAGCGAGTTCGTGCTTCTCTCACGCTTCTGCCAGGAATCTCCACCAAGTCCATCCAAAACGTAGGGACATAGCGGCGAACCCATTCTTCTTTGCCAAAGCACATCAAGCCGCCATAATTCAGATGTCCCTCATTATCGGCGATGCCGATGCGCTTGCAGAAGTCGGCGATGTCATTGCCTATCAGATTAGGTCGAGGACTGTATAGCTTGAAGTAATTGCGATAGTCGCGAATGGTATCCTCGTTGAGCATGGAGAGATTGGAGTCTAAGAGTATCTGCTCAGACTTGATGCCGAATGATTGGTTATGAAACATGGCGGTTATCTCACCATTGGTTGCTCGCTGGTCTCCACTGCCAAATCGGATGAATGTATTCTGTGGATTGTTATAGTAGATAGGCTTGTGGGGTGATGAGGCGATATGAAATGCCAAAACCTTATGTCCATCTATATGATAGAGCATGCTCTTGGCATCGACTGGCTCATTGAACTTTTGAGAACGCAAGGTGCCCAAGAAGTCTTGTTCCAACTTCTCTGCATTGTCAACTCCTGATATTTCAAACTTCTTGCCATTCTGCTTTACTCCAAGCACTATCCATCCGCCGGAAGTGTTGGCGAATGCACTTACGGTTTCCCATATATTCTTAGGGAGTTCGCTCTTGGCCTCCTTAGCCTCGAAGTCCTCCCATTCGATGTCGTTGATTCTGTCTATCAGCTCTTCCTTTGTCATAATAATGATGATTAAATTGAAATATAGAATTTCTTCCTCCCTTCACTTCAAGAAATAGATAGGAGCATGCTGGGTGCCTTCCTTCACCATGATACCCTTCTCGCAGAAATGAGTGAGCCACTTCTGTGCCATGTAAGGAGTCAAGCCAAAGAGGATGCGCATGATGCGAGTGGTGATATAGCGGTTCTCTTGGAGATACTCCTTGATTTTCGCCAATAGCTTTTCCTCAGAGTATTTTGTAGATTGGTTGGAATAGCGGGAGCGGACGAAATGGACGTTGCGCTGTACTTCCTCCATTAGCTTACCTTCTGGTCGGAAGTTGATGCCGGTGATGCGTACTTCCTTGCCGGTAATCTTCTTGTCTGGATTCTCCTCTGGCATCTCTAGGCTAGCCGACATGGAGAAGTAGCCTATCTCTGGGATATAAAAGCGGCGTCCCATGGAGAATTCTTCCACCAAAAGGTCATGAAGCTCTGCCAACACCGCAGCCACATCTCCCTTGGTGAGTGAGCAGCGGCTCTGGATTTTCTCTTGCAGTTGCTTCTCGGTCATAGGTTCATGCTGCACGATACGAACGTATTGGCGCTTTTCTCCTGTGCCCTGGGCATTGTTGAGCATGTAAATGTCGTATTTCAGTTCCATATTTCTTGTTGTTTGATGGTTCGTTGTTTTCTATATTCTTTGTCTTCTATGAAAGATGATGCAAATATATATAATAATGTGATAACTTGTATCTTTTGGTGTAGACTATTAGGTTTATTTAAACATTGGTATATGTCATATGATTATACGGCATTTGTCATCCGACCGTATGGTAAGTGTCGTATAATTGCATGACAAATGTCACGCAATCGTAAGAAAGGCTTCCTTGCATGGCTATAATTGCTTTCTTGCATCGTTATAATTGCTTTCTTGCATCATATAAGTCACAACATTGTTACCATCCATCTCACCCTTGGCAATTCGCAGGGGGAGGTATGTGATGAGGCTGAGACTATCTATTACACCTTCGGACCTGAGAAGGCGCAGGAAATGGGGTTCAGTGGATGCAAGGTAGAAGGTGAATAAAAGGCGTTTTTCAAGAAACGCTCATTCAGAATGAGTGGTTTTGCTCAGAATTACTCATTCTGAATGAACAAAAATGAAGATTTATTTGGTTGTTTACTTAAAAAAATGTATTCATCGAGTTGAAACGCCGCGGATATGATGTTTTTTATCATGCAGATAAGAAGGAGTGCGACTTTGTTGTTAGAGAGGGCATGAGAATCATGAAGGCTTATCAAGTAACGATAGTGATGAATGACGAGAAAACTCGCAAGCGAGAAATCGAGGGGCTGATGGAAACCATGAATGCTTATGGCTTGGCTGAGGGATATATTCTTACGATGGAGGAGAAGGAAGAACTTGAGATAGATGGCAAGCAGGTTCATGTTCTTCCTACGTGGGAATGGATGTTGAGAGAGAAGTGAAATATTATAAAAAAAGTGATCATCATACCCCGAAAGGGAACTGGTATGGTATTTTGAGCCGATTCGACATAAAGTCACCTTCGGGAATAGCTTCTCAAAAACAGTAATTAAAATTTCATTCTCCTTTCACAATTATCATAGTGTGCACATAATCATTCACTTAAGTGTGAAAGGAGAATTCTCTGAAACAACAATAATAATCAGTAGATAGGACTATTCATATAAGGAGAAAGCAACTTAGTCTAAGGGAGAAAGTAACTATCACAAAAGGAATAGAAAAGGCTTCTTTGTATCGGATGACCCGGGTCATTCATATAGATGACGGGAGTGAGCCATATAGATGACTAGAGTCATCCATATAGATGAGCCTAGTC
>ENA-OPEX01000133-OPEX01000133.1-human-gut-metagenome-genome-assembly--contig:-NODE-133-length-17583-cov-3.208124_pt1 | contig 17583 bp, 8 predicted proteins | sample MGYA00241303_ERZ501540 | MGnify/ENA primary metagenome ERZ501540 (study PRJEB25962, sample SAMEA2042431) | human gut metagenome | biome: human gut; feature: human-associated habitat; material: faeces...
AAAGAGGGCTTGCGCGGTTAGTGATTGCGAGAACAAGTGCGGTGTCAAGCAATAATCTTTGTTTTTTGCTTTCACCGCAACACCGTTTGAGCAACGCTTCGCGGACGGCGGTTTTTATCTCGCCTTCGAATAGGCACATTGCGTGTACGAGTAGTCTTCGAATAAGTTTCGGATTAAGGCTTCGCCTTCCACAATTATTAATTATTCATTATTAATTATTAATTCAAATCTAAATGTTTTCTTTGTAAACAACCTACAATAACTCGTCTTGAAATTCACGCTTATGCGTGATATAATAAATCTATGAAAACTCGAATTTATATGACAAAAATGCACCAGCAGTGGACGTACGGCGAAAGGGAAGACCTGTTTCCTTATCTTGACGGCGAGAACGACGAGATATTCGAGTATGCGGTGGAAAATCACGATTTCGCCATTATCCTCAAAAACGATATGACTTACGACGTCGTGGACACCGAAGAAGAAGCACTCGAAAAAATCGCGTATATCTATCGAAATTACGCAGTTGTCAAAAACGACGGCGACAAGTGCTATATTGTTCGCGAAAACACCGACAAACGCTACAAAACGCCGGCAGAGGCGCAGGCGGACGGCGAGTTCGATTACGTTTACGTCCCAAAAGATATGTATTTTCTTTCGAAATACGGCAAGATTATAGCCGTGGGTAATTCCGAGGATGAAATGCGCGAGAAAATGTACGAGCATTACAGGGCAAAATACACTTATTTGTATTAATTGAGTATAATTTGCGCATTGCGGTAACGCCTTTAATATGCGAAATGGTACAAAAAAGCACACTTTGCAGTGTGCTTTTTTCATATCGATTTTAATCCGAAAATCGATTATGCAAGAGTTGCGGTTTTGAGTTCGTAATTCATATAGAAGGTTTTGCCGTCTTTTTTGAAAGGTTCTTCGATTTTGACGAGGACGTGTTTCATTGCCCAACCGTTGATGAGAACGTCGCTTTCGGCATAGTAGAGAGTTTGCGAAATGCCTGCGACTTGTGTTGTGCGAGAAATGTCCGTTTTGTAACATTCGATACCTTCTGCGGCGTATTTTTCATTGCTTTCGGTGAAAGCGGTTTTGACTTTCGTTTTGCCGTTCACTTTTGCGGTGAGGCTTACGGAACTCGCTTCGGTTGCCGAAACCAAAGGCATTGAAAATCCGAACGAAAGAGAATCACTGAAAGTGGTGATAGTACGCAACGCTTGGTGGAATTCGTTGTTGTCGTAATAGGTTGCGCTTTCCGCTTCGACCGTGCCTTCGCTCTTTTCGCCGTTTACGGTGCGAGTGTAGGAATACTTCTTGCCGTCGTACGAGCCGAACACGCGCAAAGTTTCGTTTTCACCGTCTTTTTGCACTCTGTAAGAGTAGGCGGGGACCATATAACTCGAACCGTTGATGAGGTTGAAGTAGCAACCCGTGTCGTAGGTTTGAGTGCCGACCGTGAGCAAGCCTTTGACCAAAACGCCCGCGGAAAGATTTTCGAGTTTGGTGTCCGCAGAGCCGAAGTCGGAAATCGACGAGCCGTTCGAGTACGCTTTGAGCGTCACGGCGTATGTGCCGTCGTAGCCCTCTACTTTGTTGCCGTCCGAGTCTTTTGCAAAAACGTCGTATACGAACGTTTCGTTGTTGTGGTCGCTCAAAATGTTGCGCAACTGACCTTGCGTGGTCGCGGTGTTGTTGCAGGCCGTCATAGAGAGGCATGCGATAACTGCGATAAGCATTACGGATATTGTGAGAATAACTTTTTTCATAATGTGTTTATTATAACATAAAAATATATTCTCGCAATAAAAAACGCCTTGTTTTTCGCAAGTTAAGCCGAAAAATCGATTGAAACAAATAAAAATTGTTAATTTTTATTTGTTTAACCTATGGGATTGAAACGGTACATCAAAAGTGATATACTCAAAATATGAAAATCATCACTTCAAACACGTCCAAAGGCGCATATCTCGGCGTTGTCGGGATTCTTGCCAAAAATATGGACGGAACTTCACAAAACATTGTCATTGCGCCCGACAGATTCACCGCTTCGGTGGAAAGGGGGCTTATTTCCGCATTGGGTATCGAAAGCACGTTCGGCATAGAGGTTATGTCGTTCACGAGGCTTGCGAGCAAACTCATAGGCAGCGACATCAAAAAATGCCTTACGCCCGAAGGTTCGGTTATGCTGATAGGCAAGGTTATCGCCGACAATCGCGACAAACTTTGCTACTATCAAAAAGTCGCGCTTCAAGAGGGATTTGCAAGCGAACTTTACGCTGCGCTTACCGCCGTCAGGAACAGCGGCATATCCTCGCAAGACTTGCTCGAATCATCTAAACAGGCGAACGTTTCACTGCAAATGAAAGCAAAGGACCTTGCGCTCATATACGACGGATACCTTGCCGCGCTCGAAGGCAAGCACAGCGATTCGTCAACGAGACTTTACGCTCTCGCCGAGTTTTTGAAAAACAATCCGAGCGCGATTGCTTCGACCAACTTTTACATCACGGACATATACGATTTTTCCGCGCCCGAACTCGAAATTATCAAGAGTATCGCAAACAACGCGCTGTCGCTGACCGTCGGCATAACGAGCGGATATTCGAACCCCAACAAGCGCATATATCCCGACCGCGTGGCAAAGAAACTTGCCTCGCTTTGCGAGGGCAGAGTGCAGATTGAAAGAAATGACGAAAACTTACCCGATTCGGTTGACGCCATTTCAAAAAAACTGTTTTCATACATATCCACGAGCGCGGACGACAAAGCCGAAAATAACGGCAAAGTCAAGTTGCGTTCGGCAAAGGACAGAAGCGATGAAGTTATGCGCCTCGCTCTCGACGTTGCAGAAGGCGTGAGAGAGGGCAGACGATACAAGGACTTCGAGGTGTACGCAAGCGATTTGGACGCGTACGGACAAGAGATAAAATCCACGTTTGCACGCTACGAAATACCGTACTTTATAGACAAAAAAGAGTTGCTTTCCGAGCAAGCGAAAGCGAGATTCGTATTGCAAGCAATCGCTTGTTATCGCACCGATTTCAGACTCGGCGAAGTGTGCGACTTCATAAAGAATCCGTTGTTTTCAATCTATTCGCGATACGGCGAAGAAGGTGCGTATCTGTTCGAAAACTACTGCCTAAAATACAACGTGCGCTTTGTGCCTACCTCGACGGAAGATTGCTTCAAGAAGCACGATGAAAGGAAGGTATTTAACGCTAAAGAGCAAAAAAGCGGTTTTATATATGCGAATATCGACGATAAAGTCGAGATTTTGGACAATACCGTGGAAAACGTCATTCCCGAGGCGGTGAGAAAAGAGGTCGTAAATATACTTACGCCAGAACGCTTTAAGGAAAACAAGGACATAAGGGCTTTTGTTAAATTGACGAGAGAATTGCTCGAAAAAATCGACCCTTGCTATGTTAAGTACGTCGATAAAATCGCGAGCCAAAGCGAGTATTTCAGAAAGTGCGCAGAGCAAGTCAATTCAAAACTCGAAGCGGTGCTCGTCGAGATAGAAGAAGTGCTTGACGAACAATCGGATATAAACAAATTCGAGAGCGTGTTCAAGTCGATGATAAAGACGCTGAAAATTGCACTTGTGCCGACCTATCTCGATTGCGTGTTCATAGGCGACGGCGAGTCGAGATTTGCGGGAAACGGCGATATATACGTTCTTGGCGCAAACAGCGGAAAACTGCCTTCGCAAAGCGGCGGCGGTGTGGTGCTTACCGACAAGGACGAGCAAATGCTTTCTGCGCTCGGCGTCGAGATTACGCCTTGCGAACGACAAAAGGCACTCGACGGTATGTACGCCGTCTGCGACCTTATGAAAAAACCGCAGGGCAGACTCGTGGTGAGTTATCCCGACAGCGGCGACGGCGGCGCGCTCAGACCTTCTACCGTCGTATTCGAACTTCAGAATATGCTTTGCGAAAACGGCAAACCGCTCGAAATTGAAAGAATAGATTTCGAGCATTACACCACTCTCGACGGAAAGGATTTGCAAAAAGCCGCGCTTGCGCTGTCCACGAAGAAAGGGTGTTTCAACGAGGTGCTTAAAAACGGCGTGAGCGGACGTTGCGACGCAAACGATATAGGCGTGTTCGGCGCGGCGTTGTCGCTTTTAAGCGAGGACGAGAAAAAACTCATAAACAAGTCGTTCGTATCGCCCGTGAAAATCGCTTTGCCCGAAAAATCCTATTTTGCGGGGCGCACGAGCGTCAGCAGGCTCGAAACCTTTTTCGGCTGTCCGTACGCGCATTATTTCAACTATATTTTGTCCTTGCGCAAGAGAAAAGACGGCACGTTCGAGGGTACGGAAAACGGAACGATTTTGCACTTCGTGCTTGAAAAGTTTTTCGGCGACGTGCGCGACGGCAACGTGAAAGACGAGGACGAGGCAAGGCAAAAAGCGTACGAGTATTTCGACCTTGCGATAAAAGAAAACAACTTCGAAGTGCTGCTCGAAAAGGCGGACACGGGCAGAATCCTTTCTCGCCTCAAAGAAGAAGGCGCGACGCTTTGCAAGGACTTGTTCGAAGTGCAAAAACGCTCGGCGTTCAGACCGTTTTTGCTCGAAGCGAAAATAGGCGAAGGAAAGATTGAACCGATGTCCCTCGAATTCGGCGGAAAGAAGGTCGAACTCAAAGGCACTATCGACAGAGTGGACAAACTCGGCGACAAGTTTATAATCATCGACTACAAGACCTACAAAAGCGCGGATTTGACCCTCAAAGAGTTGTACAGCGGACAAAAAATCCAACTTTACGTCTATATGCGAGCGGTTGAAAAAAGCCTTGACGCAAAGCCGTGCGGCGTGTTCTATTTTCCCGTATTTTCAAGTTTCACCGACGAGAGCGGCAACCGCTATAAATACAAAGGGCAAGCGTGCGACAGTCGCGAAACGCTGGGTTTAATCGACGAAATGGTGACGTCAAACCCCGATTGTGCCATCGTGCCTTTCAAAACGGACAGAAAAGGCGAGAATCTCAATCCCGAAATACACCTCTCGAAAGAGGGATTCGACAAACTGGGCGATTACGCCGTGGCGATTGCGGGCGAGGGTGCAAGCAAGATTGCGGACGGATATATAAAACCCTCGCCGCTCAAAGACAAATGCAAGAAGTGCGACTTTGCCGCTATATGCGCGTACAAGGGCGCAAACGAAAGGAAAATACCCAAAGTGAAAGGGCTTGAAAGTTTCGATACGGAAGGTGAGAAAAATGAGTGAAAATACCGTTGTGACGTTCAGCAAAAACGCAGAGGAAAGGCTTGAAATTCTGCGCGACGAAAAGGGCAATATTCTTCTCACCGACGACCAGAAAAAAGCCGTGCTCGAAAAGGGACGTATTCTCGTTTCCGCTTCCGCCGGTTCGGGAAAAACGTCAACTATGGTCAAGCGCATAATCGTTATGCTGTCGGAAGGCGCGTCTTTGAAAAATCTGCTCGTGCTCGTTTACAACAACGCCGCCGCAGACGAACTTAAAGAAAGACTGCACCAAGAACTTTTCAAGGCGGCTTGCGCGTCGAGCGGCGAAAAGCGCGACAGATTCAGACAGGAAATCGACGAATTGCCGTTTTGCCATATCTGCACCATACACGCGTTTTGCCAGTCGCTGATAAGAGAGAATTTCGACAAACTCGGCATATCCCCGACGTTCGAGGTGCTTGACGAAACGAGGCACGCTTCGTATATGAACAAGGCTCTCGACGAGGTTATCGCAAAGTATACCGCGGACGGCGACGAAACGTTTTGCGAACTCGCCGACATATTCTCGCAATCGAGAAAAGAAGAAAACCTAAAAAGCAACCTGATAAAGTTTTACAATCTCATCGAGATACAGCCCGATAAGGACGAATTTGAAAGGTGCGTTGCGGAATGTTACGATTCCTACGACAAAAGCAAATTTTTCGAGATATTGCAAAACTACTATAAATCCTTTTTCGCAAAGGCAAACGACGCGCTTTCGCAAGTCAAGGTACGGCTCGAAACGATTGCGCCGACCTCGAAGTACGTTCAAAGCCTTGCGGTTGCGACGGCGTTCTGCGCCGAAATCGAAAGAGAAAACGCACTTCTCGATATGTGCGCTTCGGCAACCAAGTACGAAAAACCGCGCGCGGCGATAAGTTCCAAAGCGAGCGAGGAAGAAAAACTCGTCACCGCATACGCAAAGGACTATCTTAAACAGTTGAGCGACGTCATAGACGAAATGAAAGAAATTGCCCAAAGAGGGGACGCTTTAAGACAAGCGCACGAGCAGAACGCAAAATACGTCAAAAAGTTGCTCGAAGTCGCAAAGAATTTTGCGGAAGTTCTCGACGGTCTCAAAAAAGAAGACAACGTGTTGTCTTTCGAGGATTTACAGCACAAGGCTCTCGATTTGTTAAACGGCGGCGGTGCGTCGGGCGAGGACTTCGACGCGGTGTTCGTCGACGAGTATCAGGACGTAAACCCCACGCAAGAAGCGATAATCCGCAAACTCGTCAAGGGCGAGTGCTTTATGGTGGGCGACGTCAAGCAGAGTATATACGGTTTCCGTCTTGCCGACCCCGCGATTTTCATATCCCGACAAAACGCTTACGAAACGAGCGCGAAAGAGGGTACGAACATATTTTTCAATCGCAATTTCAGAAGCGCGTACGGCATACTCGATTTCGTCAACGGCGTTTTCGACAGCGCGATGACACAAGACAGTGCGGACGTAAACTACAAAAAGGACGCGAGATTCGAACTTAAAGACGTGCCGCCGGTGCGCCTCGAAGGCGTAAATCCCGAAGGATATGTTCAGGTGCATTTGTTCGTAAAGCAAAAGGACGAAGCGCAGATTTCGACGGGACTTTACGACATAGAAAAAGTGTGCGGTGACGATGGCGAGGGCGGAAGCATGCAAGAGGGCAACTTCATTGCAAGCGAAATCAGAAAACTCGTGGGCAAAGCCAAAGGCGACGGAAAGTATATCGGATACGGCGACATAGCCGTGCTTTTCCGCTCGCGCTCGACGGGCGCAAAGGAAATCGTGCAAACCCTCAAAGCGCGCGGCATACCCGTCAACGAGGGAGCGTTCGGCAAATCCGCGTCCCTTCCCGAAAGAGAATTGATTGCGTTCTTGCGAGTTTTGGACAATCCGCGCCAAGACGTGCCGCTTGCGGGGTATCTGCTGTCCTTTTTCGGCGGTTACGACGAGAGCGAGTTGGCGTACGTCGCGTCGGTTGACGGCGATTGTCTTTACGACAAATTTTTGGCGATTGCAAACGACGATAAGAATGCGGCGAAAAACGACATATATCGCGCGCTGAAAGCAAAGGCGAAAGCAACCCTCGGCACTATCGAGGCGTATAGACTCAAAGCGAGTTATAATAGCGTGAAAGAACTTATGCGCACTATCGTTGGCGACTATTGCTACGACGCGTATCTTATGCGGTCGGGCGAGGGCGACGCGTACGGGCTCAAAGCGTTCGTCGAAAGTCCTGACGAGGAAGACTCGCTCGGCAAATTCTTGCAGAACTACTGCGAGGGTGACGGCGGCGAGAGAGGCGCGACCGGCGGCGACAGAGTGGTTATTTCCACTTTTCACGGCTACAAAGGTCTTGAAAATCCCGTCGTTTTCGTTGCGGATACGGCGTTTGGATTCAACTACGAGGCAGGCTCGGGCGACCTAATACTTACGGGCAAAGGCTTGGGCGGCGACAAGGGCAACAACAAAGGTCTTGTGGGTATGAACGCTTTTGACTTTGACCAAAAGACCAAAAATTCCGTAACGCTGTCCAAAATCGCGGTTGCAAAGTGCATAAAGGACAATCAACTAAAAGAGGAAATAAGGCTGTTTTACGTCGCTCTCACGCGCGCAAAACAGTTGATGTATGTCACCGCCACGGTGAGTGAATCCAAGAGCGCGGGCTTCGGCGTTACGGCAAAACTGGGCGGCGCGGGGTGCGATTTGGATTTCATATCTTCCGCGGTTTTCGACGGTACGGTCAAGTGCGTGCCTTTTCGTCATTACGCAAACGAGGACGATGTGCAAAAGGCGCATCCCGACTCGTTCCAACTCGTTCCCGACGAGGATATCGTAAACGCGGCGCTCAGTGCGCAAGCGTTTGTTTATCCGCATAAGCAAGCGACGTCGCTTGCGATGAAGTACAGCGTTTCCGCGCTCGACAGCAAGGACGACGACGCGATAGAAGTGTTCGAGGAAGCGGCAAAACGCGGCACGGCGTATCACAAAGTTATGCAGTATATCGACTATTCGGCAAGCGGTGCGGAAGAAGTCGAAAAGCAAATGGACGAACTCGTAAACCGCAATATCCTCACCGACGAGGAAAGAGAATCCGTAAGTCCGCAAGACATCGCGAAGTGCCTTGAAAGCGACATTATGAAAGTCGCGCTCAAAGCGGAAAAGAAAGGAAAGTGCCATAGAGAGCAGTCCTTTATGATGTACAAAAAGGCAAGCGAGGTCAGCGACGATTTCACGTCCGACGACAGAGTACTGGTGCAAGGCGTGATAGACTTGTTTATCGACGACGAAAAGAAGATTATCGTCGATTTCAAGACGTCTTCGTTAAAAGACGAAAAAACGCTTGAAAAGTACAAAAAGCAACTTTATCTGTACAAATCGGCGGTTGAAAGTGCGATTAATGCAAAAGTCGACGAAATCGCGCTGTATTCGTTCGCTACGGGCAAGACCGTGATACTGTAACAATCGCAAGACCCGAGCGGAATTAAAGCAAAAACCGAAAATAACGCCTTGACGAATCGAGGGTTGTTTCAAACAAAAAATTGTGCGTTTGTTTGAAATAATCCTTGATTTTTCTTTGCGCGTTATGTATAATTATATAGATATTTGAAACTTACGGGCGCACCCCGTTGCGTGCGCGGAGGATTCGTGGACTTTTTTGAAAAGGCGTTTCAATGGCTTGCGGAAGTGTCGCAAAAACTTCCCTCGGTCGATACGAATTTGTTTTTCATCGTCGTTATGGCGGTGATTTTCGGTTTGGGAATCGTCATTGCGTTTACCCTTTTCGGCTCTCGCGCTCGCAAACTTTACGTTTCCGCAAGAAAAATCAGAAAGTACCTCGCAAACGTGGACGCCGTGGACGATGACAACGTGAGCGATTTTACTGCGCATTGTTTTTCCAAAAACACGCCGCAACCTTTGCGTGACGCTTGGGTGCAATATCTCGGCGTTCGTTTCGGCTATCCCAGCGACATAGTCAGCGACGGGGCGGTGTACGACAAATTCGTCAAGAAGAACAAGGACGTTCGCTCGGGCGTGTTTATCGGCGTATCTCTCGTGTTGCTCGCGCTGTTCGCGTTTTGGGGCTACGGCGTTTTGCCCGCCGCAAAAACGGGCGTCGTTCATCTCGCCGCGCTTGCGCTCATCGGCGTGATGTATCTCGTGCTCGTAATTCTCGCGCGTAAACAAAATCAAAGATGTTTCGAGACTTTCGAGGCTATGCAAGAGGACTTGGACGCAAAAGTCAATTTGCAGATAGAAAGCAATTTCGCAACCGATTCTTCGCCTCTTCAGGAACTCAATTCGCTCGTTGAAGAAATCATCGCTCGCAACACGGCAAAAGTCGTGGACGAGGACGACGAAAAAACGCCAATCGAAGCGCTTATCGAACAGAAAATGCAAGAGCAAAGCGAGTTCGACGATGAGGACGAACAAGAGAATATCGACGAGATTATGTCCGCGCAAGAAGAAGCACGGGAAGAAGCGCAAGAAGAAAACGCACAAGACGGCGACGTCGAATCGGACGACGAGCAACGCCATATAGACGAACTCTTGCAAGAGCAAGAGGAAGGACTCGAAGAAACGGCTGACGAAGAATCCGAAGAAAACGAAACCGCAATCGACGACGCAGACGAGCAAGTCGAGCAGCAAGAGCATATCGACGAACTTTTGCAAGAGCAGGAAGAAGAACTCGAAGTAAAAGCGCAAGAGGAATCGGACGAAACCGAACTCGAAATCGAGAGCGCGGACGAAACGTTTGTAGACGAGCCGCAAGAGAGCGAGGGACAAAGCGCAGAGAACCCCGAAACGGTCGAACCCGAAAACGTGGACGAGGCGCAAACCTCCGACGAGCCGGACAACGAAGAAGTCGAAGCCGCCGAAAACGTCGATATCGAAGAAAATACGCAAAACGAAGAATATACCGAATCGGAAGGAAATAACGTTCAAGAGGAAGAATCCGTCGAACAAGAGGCGGAAAAACAAGATTCCGACGAAGAAGCGGCGGAAGAAACGGAAACGGTCGAAGAAGGCGCTCAAACGGACGAAATCGCCGAGGAATCCGAGCAAGAGGAATCCGAAACCTCGCAAGACGTTGAAAGCGAACAAAACGACAAAATAGAATCCGAGTCTGAAGACAACGACGAAAACGTTGAGCAAAGCGTTGAGGAAAGCGAAGAATCCGCTGACAAAGCCGTCGAAGACAACGAATCGGAAGACGAAAAATCCGACGATAACGCTGAATCCGACGAATCGGAAAGCGAAGAAGTCGAAAAAGAAGCGGAAGACGTTGAGGAAGAGTCCGAGGAAATCGAGGAAGCAAAAGAGGACGAAGAACCCGAAGTGGTGTACGTTGTCGAAGACGAGGAAGAGGAAGAAAACGCAAAGCCCGCAAAACTCGTCAAACTTCCCAATCTCGTTGACTATATGCTGTCAAAAAATATGCCGAGGCAAATGAAAATCCAGATTGCCACTATGCTTATTGGCACGTATAACAAGTTTAAGGACAGCAAGGAAGATCGCAAAATCGTCATATCTTGTCTTGGCAAAGTTATGCGCGATTTGCAAAGCGAAAAACAATAAAATATAAAAATATAAAATTGACAATGGTCGGGGAGCCGACGCAGAATAAAATTAAATTGCGAGGATTGTAAAAATGTTTGGTAAGAAGAAAAAACTCGAAGCAGAACGCCGCGAAGAAGAATTGCGCTTGCAAAAACAAGAACTTGAAAGACAACAAGCTCAAGCAGCACAACAGGCTCAACAGCAAGACGACAAGATTTTTTGTGAAAGCGAACTCATTGACGACGATGACGACAACACCGCCGCTCAACCCGTCAACGAGGATGACAACGCGCTGCCCAAAGAGTATGAGGCAATCGCCTACATTTTGAAACAAGAACAAGGCGAAGACCTTGTTGCAGAGCCCGTTGACAATGACGAGCCCGTGCAATCCGCGCAAGAGCCGCAAGAGAGCGTAGAGGAAGTCAAGGAAGAAGAATCCGAAAAGAACGAAACCGCAGAGCCCGTTCTCGAAGAAGTCGCACCTGCTCCCGCCGAAGAACCCGAAGCGGTTGAAGAAAACGAAGAATCCGTCGACGAAGTCGAAGATTCCGACGAAAGCGAAGAAGTCGAGGAAGCGAGCGAAGAAGCAGAGTCGATGCAAGAAACCGCACCTGCAACCGAAGAACAAAAAGAAGAGGTCGTTTACGTCGTGGACGGTCCGAGTGAGGACGACGACGAAATCGTCAAACCTGCAAAACTCGTCAAACTTCCCAACCTCGTGGACTATATGCTTGCTCAAAATATGTCCAAGCAAATGAAAATAAACATCGCAACGCTTTTGCTTTCGACTTACAACAAATACAAAGACATACCCGCAGAAAAGAAGATTGTCATTCAATGTATGGCAAAAGTTATGAAATCCCTCATTCAAGGCTGATAGAATATCGGTTTTGACGGATTTTCAAATAATAATCAACGAAAAACGGAAGCAATTTGCTTCCGTTTTTGATATGTTATCGAAATTTTGTTTTTCAAGTATCTATTGTTGTTTTTTCGGTTATCTAATCGAATGAATTTTGCAATTTGCTCGTCAAAGTCATTTGAGCATTTTTTTCTTGATAAACACGATTATGAGCGCAATGCAGATAAGTATGTTTATGCCGACGACAACCCAGAATCCCCACAGTTTGCCCTCGAAGGGAACGCCCGTGTTCATACCCCAAAGCGCGGCTATCATAGCAGGAGTGTCAACCAAAAGCGTGAGGACGGTGAGCGTCTTCATAACGACGTTTAGGTTGTTCGAGATTATCGACGCGTAGGTGTCCATCGTTCCGCTCAAAATGTCGCGGTAGATGTTCGACATCTCGATTGCCTGTCTGTTTTCAATCAGAACGTCGTCCCACAAATCGTCGTCTTCCTCAAAGAATTTCACAAGGCGCGGGAATTTGTCGAGAACTGCGGTGTTGGCACGAAGGGAAGTCGAGAAGTACACGAGCGACTTTTCAAGCGAAAGCATTTCGATAAGTCCCTCGTTTTTCATCGCTTTTTCGAGTTCCGCCTGAACGCGTTGGCTCGCTCTGTCGATTTGTTTGAGGTACTGCAAATATTTCTTTGCGATGACGTATTGAAGTTGAAGCACGAAACGAGTGCGTTTGTGAATATTGAAATCCTTGACGTAACGTCCTGCCATAAGGTCGTTGATTATGGACGTTTCGTTCAAGCAAACCGTCACAATCGTTTTGTCCGTCGTGATACAGCCGAAAGGCAGGGTGGCGTAGGTGTAGCGGTCGTCGTCTTCCTCGGTGATAGGAATGTCGGTGACCGCCATAAGTATGCCGTCCTCTTTTTCGCAGTGAGCGCGTTCTTCCGAGTCCAACGCCGCCTTGACGTAGTCTTCGGGAATCTGACACGACGAACACACCAACTCGATTTCCTTGTCGGTGGGGTTTGACATATGAATCCATTGCTCGGTAAAATCGTAGCCCTCGACTATGAGTTCGGGGTCGACTTCGATAACGGATTTGTTGACTTTTTTGTAGACTTGGATCATTTTGTCCTCCTATGGGCATAGCAATACGCGCCACATCGGAGAACCTCAAACGTGTGCGTATTTAGCGGAGATGTTGACTACTTCGAGGGTCAGCGTCCATAAATATTGCACCTCTAAAAAGAATTTGATATAAAAAGTGTAACAAAAAAAAACGGCGGGCGCAACTTATTTTGCCGATTCATAGCAAATTTCTCAAAAAAAATCTGTGAAGCCGAACGACAACCGACGTTTGCGATATTTGCCTATGACATTGTCCTTGCGGATAGCGATATTTGCGCCGTGCGCAAGCGATATTCTCGCATAGCGAGAGTTATATTGCGCCTTTGTCGCGGTTTCGGAATATTCGAACTTTTCGTAGCCGTACGACGAGTACGCGCGTCGTATTCGCCGATACGATTGAACTTACACAAATCGCAAAACCACAAAATCGGATATTTGTATAATTATGTTGTATTTTTTCTTGCAAACGCGCGCTTAATTTGTTATTATATTTTGTGACTATATAAGAAATCTTTTAGGAGGAATTCTAAATGGGCAAAAAATACGTTTATCAGTTTGCCGAAGGCAATGCAAAAATGCGTGAACTTCTCGGCGGCAAAGGCGCAAACCTCGCAGAAATGACCAACATCGGTCTTCCTGTTCCGTTCGGTTTCACCATCACTACCGAGGCTTGCACTCAGTACTATGAGGACGGCAGACAAATCAACGACGACATCAAAGCGGAAATTATGGAAAACATCACCAAACTCGAAAATCAAGCGGGTATGAAATTCGGTGATAAAGAAAATCCTCTTCTCGTTTCCGTTCGCTCGGGCGCAAGAGCGTCTATGCCCGGTATGATGGACACAATCCTCAACCTCGGTCTCAACGACGACGTTGTGGAAGTCTTGGCAAAGAAATCCGGCAACCCCAGATGGGCTTGGGACTGTTACAGACGTTTTATCCAAATGTTCTCCGACGTCGTTATGGAAGTCGGCAAGAAATACTTCGAGGCTCTCATTGACGAACTCAAGGAAAGAAAAGGCGTCACCTACGACGTCGAACTCACCGCAGACGACCTCAAAGAACTCGCAGGCAAATTCAAAGCAGAGTATCAAGCAAAGATCGGCAAACCTTTCCCGTCCGATCCGAAGGAACAACTCTTCGAGGCTATCAAAGCGGTCTTCCGTTCTTGGGACAACCCGCGCGCGAACATCTATCGTATGGACCACGACATTCCCTACAGTTGGGGTACTGCGGTCAACGTTCAAATGATGGCATTCGGCAATATGGGCGACGATTGCGGCACGGGCGTCGCATTTACGCGTAACCCCGCAACCGGCGAACCCGGTCTTATGGGCGAGTTCCTTATGAACGCACAAGGCGAAGACGTCGTCGCAGGCGTCCGCACCCCGATGCCTATCTCTCAAATGGCAGAAGTTCTTCCGGAAGTCTACACACAATTCCAAGAAGTCTGCAAGATTTTGGAAAATCATTACAGAGATATGCAAGATATGGAATTCACCATCCAGCAAAAGAAACTCTATATGCTTCAAACCAGAAACGGTAAGCGTACCGCGGCGGCGGCAATCCGCATCGCTTGCGACCTCATCGACGAGGGTATGATCACCGAACAAGAAGCACTTTTGCAAATCGACGCAAAGACTCTCGATATGTTGCTCCACCCGCAATTCGACGCAAAAGCACTCAAAGAAGCAGACAAGGCAGACGTTGTCGGCAAAGGTATTGCGGCTTCCCCGGGCGCAGCGGCAGGCACGATCGTCTTCACGGCTGAGGACGCTGTAAGAGAAGGCAAGGCAGGCAAGAAAGTCGTCCTCGTCAGACTCGAAACTTCACCCGAAGACATCGAAGGTATGAAATATGCACAAGGCATTCTCACCGTTCGCGGCGGTCAAACCTCTCACGCGGCGGTCGTTGCTCGCGGTATGGGTACTTGCTGCGTATCCGGTTGCGGCGACATCAAGATGCACGAAGAAGAAAAGTATTTCGAACTCGCAGGCAAGACGTTCCGCGAAGGCGACGGTCTTTCCCTCGACGGTTCTACGGGCAACATCTACGACACCATCATCAAGACCGTTCCCGCAGACCCCAACAGCGGCTACTTCGGAAGAATTATGAAACTCGCCGACAAGTATAAAGCACTCGGCGTTCGCACCAACGCGGATACCCCCGCAGACGCACAAAGAGCGGCTGAGCTCGGCGCACAAGGTATCGGCCTCGTTCGTACCGAACATATGTTCTTCGGTCCTGGCAGAATCGAAAAATTCCGCGAAATGATCTGCTCCGAAACCGTCGAAGAACGCGTCAAAGCACTCGACGCAATCGAGCCTATGCAACAAGCAGACTTCGAAGGTCTTATGGAAGCCCTCAAAGGTATGCCTGTTACAATCCGTTTCTTGGATCCGCCGCTTCACGAGTTCGTTCCCACCGAGGAAAAGGACATCGAAGCACTTGCAAAAGCAAAAGGCAAATCCGTATCCGAAATCAAGATCCTTTGCGACAGTTTGCACGAGTTCAACCCGATGATGGGTCACAGAGGTTGCCGTTTGGCAGTCACTTATCCCGAAATCGCCGTTATGCAAACCAAAGCGGTTATCAAAGCGGCTATCAACGTCCAAAAACGTCATCCCGATTGGACCGTTATGCCCGAAATTATGATTCCGCTCGTCGGCGAAGTCAAAGAGTTGAAGTACTGCAAGAAGACGGTCGTCGAAACCGCTGACGCAGTCATCAAAGAAAGCGGCGTTGACCTCAAATACGAAGTCGGCACGATGATCGAAATCCCCAGAGCGGCTCTCACAGCGGACGAAATCGCAACCGAGGCAGACTTCTTCTGCTTCGGCACGAACGACCTCACTCAAATGACGTTCGGCTTCAGCCGTGACGACGCAGGCAAGTTCTTGCCCAGTTACTATCAAGCAAAGATTTACGAATCCGATCCGTTTGCACGTCTTGACACGGTCGGCGTCGGCAAACTTATGAAGATGGCGGTCACGCTCGGCAGAGGCGCAAACAATCATTTGCATTGCGGAATCTGCGGCGAACACGGCGGTGATCCTTCGTCAATCGAATTCTGCCACGAAATCGGACTTGACTATGTATCTTGCTCGCCCTTCCGCGTACCTATCGCACGTCTTGCGGCAGCACAGGCGAACATCCGTAATCCGAGGGCGTAAGCTTTTGACGGAAAACGGTTAAATTCCGGCATTCTAATACTGAATTTTAAGAAAAACAGCCATTCTCGTTTGAGTTTGGCTGTTTTTTTACTCTACTGAAAGCGGTCGAAAATCGGGAAATGTGCTAAAATAGCGGGGTGGTTCCTCAAATGTTACATTTTTCCATATATAGTTTTCGGTGTTTTTGAAACAGTTTTGTTATGAATTTTGATGTTTTTTATAATTTGTGTTGAACTGATTTTGTATCGTTTTTTGTTAAAAGGCGTATGCTTGTCTCGTTTAAAAGACAAGCATACGCCTAAATGCCATTTAAGGGTGAACGTTGTTTTAGTTTTTATTTTTTTCCCCGCAAAAAAGTCTTCATCTTTGTAAAATCTTAATACCTTTTGCAACAATCCTAATCCTTTCTTTATGGAAAAGAAAATATTATAATACCGATAAACATAATCGAGGTTTAGTATGCGAGCAATAAAAAGGAAACTATCATCCTTTCAGATAATATTATTAGGATTCGCAGGAGTTATTTTGCTCGGCGCTTTTCTATTGGCATTGCCGATTTCTTCAAAAACTCACGAATGGACCTCGTTTATCGACGCTCTTTTTACTTCGACGTCCGCCGTATGCGTAACGGGACTTATCGTGTTCGATACGGCAACGCACTGGACGATATTCGGGCAAGTCGTTATATTGTTACTTATTCAAATCGGCGGCATGGGCGTTGTTACTATTGCAGTCTCTCTCGCCGTTATTTCGGGCAAAAAAATCGGGTTATTCAGCCGCGAAACGATGAAAAACGCGATTTCCGCGCCAAATGTAAGCGGTATAGTCCGCCTGACCGGATTTATAATCAAGGGGATTTTTTTGATTGAACTTATCGGCGCTCTTGTTATGATGCCTGTATTTTGTATAGATTACGGCGCAGAAGGTATTTGGCTGTCGATTTTCCATTCCGTGTCGGCGTTCTGCAACGCAGGATTCGATATTATGGGGACGAAAAGCGGAGAATTTACGTCTATCACTCACTATTCCGCACAACCCGTCATCAATATTACGATTATGTTGCTGATTATTATCGGCGGTATCGGTTTTTTGGTATGGGAGGATGTTTGCAAAAACAAGTGGCGAATAAAAGAATATCGCACGCAAAGCAAAGTGGTATTGATTGTCACCGCCGTGCTTATTGTTTTGCCCGCAATATACTTCTTCTTTTTTGAATTCGGAGATATGCCTGTCGGCAAGCGAATACTTGCTTCTTTGTTTCAATCGGTAACGCCGAGAACGGCAGGGTTTAATACGGTAGATCTTACGGCAATCAGCGATACTGGATTATACCTGATGATTATTCTTATGTTGATAGGCGGTTCACCGGGGTCAACCGCAGGCGGTATGAAAACGACAACGATAGCGGTTCTGTTTTCTTCTGCTTTTTCCGTTTTCCGAAAAAAAGACAACGCCGAAGTTATGAAACGTCGGATTGATGATGAAACCGTAAAAACAGCTTCGGCAGTATTTTTGATGTACATAACTCTGTTTTTGGTTGGCGGAATGGCTATCAGTACGATTGAAAATTTGCCTATCACATCATGTCTTTACGAAACAGCCTCCG
>ENA-OPEX01000134-OPEX01000134.1-human-gut-metagenome-genome-assembly--contig:-NODE-134-length-17505-cov-4.179198_pt1 | contig 17505 bp, 15 predicted proteins | sample MGYA00241303_ERZ501540 | MGnify/ENA primary metagenome ERZ501540 (study PRJEB25962, sample SAMEA2042431) | human gut metagenome | biome: human gut; feature: human-associated habitat; material: faeces...
TCGGCCGGTGACCGTTGGTTCAGGGCGTGCTGCCATGGGCTTCATGGCTTTTCTGCAGCTCGTAAGCGATTTGTGTCCATGCGGTCGCATACCGCAAAATGCAGCTCTGCTGCTGGCGAAGACCTCTGATGGTCCGCCAACCTTATAGCGAAGCGGTTTGAGCACCGAGTAGGGCGGTTGACACATCCCCTGTCCCCTGAGGGGAAAGGGGCTTGGGGAAAGCGGTGGAGCCCTCTTTAATGGTAAAGAGGGACGGGGTGATTTTAGAAAAAATCCCTCATTAAGGTTAAGTGAGGACTGGTGGGTTTTCGAAAAACCTTAAGGCTAAGGGAAAAACTGGTGGCCTTTCGAAAAAAATCGAAAACTGTTGGTTTTTCGAAAAAACGAAAGAAAAACATATCAAGGCTAATTAAGAATAGGTGGAGTTTCGAGAAACAAAAACCTCGTTTCTCTAAAGGAAAAAGAGAAACGAGGTTTCATTATCACTGTTACATTGGGAACAATCCGAAGAGTTCAGCATCGATTTGATCCGTCACTTTGCGGAAATCCTCAGGATTTTCCTCAAAGTGCAAGTTGTCGCCATCAACGATAATCAGCTTCCCCTTATACCCCTTGATCCATTCCTCGTAGCGGTCGTTGAGCCCCTGCAGATAATCAATACGAATACTCTTCTCGAAGTCACGTCCACGCTTCTCGATATGACTCACGAGAGTAGGGATACTGCTTCGGATATAGATCATCAGGTCGGGCAGTTTCACCAGACTGATCATCAGGTCGAAGAGATCAGTATAGTTTGCGAAGTCACGGTCGCTCATCAGTCCCTTGTCATGCAGGTTGGGTGCGAAAATCTTTGCGTCCTCGAAGATAGTACGGTCCTGGATGATGGTTTCCTTGTTCTGTGCAATTTCCACCACGTCGTGGAAGCGCTTGTTCAGGAAATAGATCTGCAGGTTGAACGACCATCTTTTCATGTCCTCGTAGTAGTCAGCGAGGTAAGGGTTGTTGTCCACAGGTTCGAAGTTAGGCTTCCAACCGTAACGTTTACTGAGTAGTTTGGTGAGCGTAGTCTTTCCGCTTCCTATGTTGCCTGCTATAGCTATATGCATTTCTTTCTTTATTATTATGATGGTTATTATTTATGTTACTTTAGAAGATAAAGGATTTAAGGGAGTTAAGGAGTTATCGCTCCCTTCGGTCGCTGAGGAGTTAAGACAAATGCCTTGAGGTTTTAATTTCAAGTCCACAAAAGCTGTTGTCTTAACTCCTTTAATTCCTTAGAAAATCTCCCGAGAAACAAGAGTTTTAGGGATTCCCTCCCACTATAGTAGGAGTTTTCCCTTGGCTTTTTTTGCAAATAGCCTTAAATTTGCATGCAAAATTACAAAAAAATATTAGAAAAGACTCCATGTTGGAGAAAAAAGAGTTATCTTTGCATTTAAATTAACGAAATATATAGGAGAAAAGAGTATGAAAAAGATGAAATTTCAGGTAGCAGCCCTTTCTATGCTGCTGGTTTTGGGTAGTTGTCAGACTAAGACGGGCACGGGTGCAGCTGTAGGTGCTGGTTCGGGTGCGGCTCTGGGAGCTATCGTTGGTGGACTGCTCAACAACAGTCATCGCGGAACGGGTGCCCTCGTGGGTGCTGCCATTGGTGCTGCTGTAGGTGGTGGAGCCGGAACTCTGATTGGCAAACACATGGACAAGGTGGCTGAGCAGGCTAAGCAGGTGGAGAACGCCAAGGTGGAGCAGGTGACCGACGCCAACGGACTGGCTGCCGTCAAGGTGACCTTTGATTCAGGAATCCTTTTCAAAATCAATAAGTTCGACCTCAACGCCAACGCCAAGAACGACCTTGCCAAGTTCTCTCAGGTATTGAAGAACAATACTGATTGCCAGGTTGACATCCAGGGTTATACTGACTCAACTGGTAACGACGGAATCAACCTGCCTCTGAGTGAGAACCGTGCCAAGGCTGTTTACAATTATCTCACCTCTTGTGGTGTAAAGGCAAGCCAGTTCAAGAACGTGGCTGGTTACGGCTCAAGCAACCCTGTAGGCGACAACAGCACCAAGACTGGTCAGCAGGCCAACCGCCGTGTGGAGGTTTACCTCTATGCAAGCCAAGCTATGGTTGACAAGGCCAACAACGGTACTTTGAACTAATGAACTGAATCCAACGGGCCGTGGACGCATTCTTTGTGCTCCTCGGTCCACATGAGTAATCATTACGATGATTCTAAAGAAAATAAAGAAAATATTGAAATGGGTGGTGGTGCTGTTTTTCAGTACCACCATTCTTGCTGTAGTGGCATATAGGTTCATTCCTGTATATGTCACTCCTCTGATGTTTATCCGATGCTTCCAGCAAGTAGCTGATGGAGAGAGTATTACCCTGCATCATCATTGGGTTTCGATGGATAAGATTTCGCCTCACATGCCAGTGGCGGTGATGGCGAGCGAAGATGCGAGATTCCTGAAGCATCACGGTTTCGACTTCAATGCCATCGAGAGTGCGGCGAAGAATAATGCACGTGGTGGAAAGGTGCATGGAGCCAGTACCATCAGTCAGCAGACTGCTAAGAATGTCTTCCTGTGGCCTGGCCGTTCATGGACCCGCAAGGGATTTGAAGTCTACTTTACCTTCCTCATCGAAATGATGTGGAGCAAGCAGCGCATCATGGAGGTTTATCTCAACAGCATTGAGATGGGACCGGGTATCTATGGTGTGGATGCGGTTGCAGAATATCATTTCGACAAGAAAGCGAAAGAACTGTTTCGTGGCGAGTGTGCGCTGATAGCAGCTACACTTCCTAATCCGCGCAAATTCAGTTCGCTGCATCCTAGCGCTTATATGAAGAAACGCCAGCGACAGATAGAACATCAGATGAGATTTATCCCTACCTTCCCTCGTGAGGGTGAAGATTTCGACCCGGGCACAGCTGTGGGAGGATATAGGGGAAAGTGAAGAATGAAGAGTGAAAAATCTGGTAAATATTGATTAATGGATTTACTGAACGACTTGAACGAAGCGCAGCGTGCTGCGGTAGAATATATTGACGGACCTTCGCTGGTGATAGCCGGTGCAGGTTCGGGTAAAACGCGTGTGCTTACTTATAAGATAGCTTATCTCCTGAGCCAGGGCATGAAACCCTGGAGCATCATGGCGCTCACCTTTACCAACAAGGCGGCAAGAGAGATGAAGGAACGTATCGGAAAACTGGTGGGAAATGACCTCGCCCAGCATCTCTATATGGGTACCTTTCACAGCATCTTCTCCCGAATCCTGAGAGCGGAGGCTGAGCATATCGGCTTCAACAACAACTTTACCATTTATGACGAAAGTGACTCGCGCTCGCTGATCAAGGCGATAGTGAAGGAGATGGGGCTGGATGATAAGAAGTATAAGCCTGCTGCCGTTCATGCCAAGATTTCGATGGCGAAGAACAACCTGATGAGTGCTGCGGCTTATGACAGCGATGCGGCTATCTTCGAGCAGAACAAGCGTGCGCAGATGCCTGAGGTTGGTAAGATTTTCGTGGCTTACGTGCAGCGCTGCAAGCAGGCCAATGCCATGGATTTCGATGATTTGCTGACACTTACCTATCAGCTTTTCAGGGAACATGAGGATATTCGCCACAAATATGCCGCCCGCTTCGATTATGTCCTGGTGGATGAGTATCAGGATACCAATCACGTTCAGATGTCTATCGTCATGCAACTCTGTCAGGAGAAGCAGCGTGTTTGTGCCGTGGGTGATGACTCGCAGAGTATCTATAGTTTCCGTGGTGCCAATATCGATAATATTCTCAACTATCAGCGCCAGTTTCAGGGCACGCGTCTCTTCAAACTGGAACAGAACTACCGCTCTACCCAGACCATCGTTGAGGCGGCTAACAGTCTGATCAAGCATAACCGCAACCAGATTCCTAAGGATGTGTTCAGCGAGAATGCGAAGGGTGAGAAGATTCAGTATAAGCCTGCTTACAGCGACAAGGAAGAGGCGGCGATTGTGGCGAAGGACGTGAAGCGTATCCGGCGCGAGGTGGGCTGCCAGTATAGTGATTTTGCCATTCTCTATCGTACCAATGCCCAGAGTCGTAGCTTCGAGGAGGAGTTCAGAAAGCAGGGTATTCCTTATCGCATTTATGGCGGACTGAGTTTCTACCAGCGCAAGGAAATTAAGGATATTATTGCATATTTCCGTCTGGTGGCGAATCCGGATGATGAAGAGGCTATCAAGCGTATCATCAACTATCCGGCTCGTGGAATCGGTGCTACTACGGTGCTGAAGATTGCTGACTGTGCCCATCAGAACCAGGTGAGTTTCTGGGAGGTAATCGGTGCCCCTGAGCGGTATGGACTGGCGGTTACCAAGGGTACGATGAACAAGCTGGAAACTTTCAGATTGCTAATTTCTTCGTTTATCGAACGGGCTCAAACTACGGATGTCTATGAATTGGGTGATGCCATTATCAAGGAGAGTGGCATCAGTCAGGATATCATGTCGGGCAAGGATGCCGATGATCTGGCACGTCAGGAGAACCTGGAGGAATTCTTGAGCGGTATGTCGGCTTTTGTGGAGGAACGCCGTGAAGAGGGTAGGTTTGATGAACTCTTCCTGCAGGATTATCTGCAGGATGTGGCTCTGCTTACCGATGCTGACAGCGATGGTGATAAGGATGAACCTCGTGTTTCTCTGATGACGGTTCATGCTGCCAAGGGGCTGGAGTTTCCTACGGTCTTCGTGGTTGGTTTGGAAGAGAATATCTTCCCAAGTCCGCTTTCTGCTGCTTCGCTCAGAGAACTGGAGGAGGAACGGAGATTGCTTTACGTTGCCATTACTCGAGCTGAGAAACATTGTATCCTGACGAACGCCAAGAACCGCTGGCGATATGGCAAGATGGAGTTTGATAATCCGAGTCGGTTTATCGATGAGATTGACGGCAAGTTGATTGATAGCCTGGATGAGGCTGGTGGAAGCTTGTTTGGCTCCAGAGCTGATTCGATGTCTGACCAGCCGGAGTGGGCGAGAGCGCAACGTTCTCGCAGACCGTGGGAGGATGCTGAGCAGCCTAGATACAGTAGCAGGTATCAGAATTCCAAACCGGTAGCATCGCAGTTTGTAGCAGATCCTAAGCCTTCTCTCTTTGATGATGAACCGGAGACTTCACATACTTCCGGACGCTCATCTCTCTCTGAAGGCAATTTCAAGTCTGTTAGAGCGCTGAATGCAGCTAAACGTTACATGGAGACGCATTCTTCTCATCCTGCTTCTCGCAGTACAGGATCTTCTGCAGCATCAGTTTCTTCTTCTGCAGCTTCATCTGCTGGCAGTTCTTCTTGTGGTTTGCAGGAGGGAATGAAGATTGAACATCAGCGTTTTGGACGGGGAACGGTGTTGAAGAGTGAAGGTACTGGTGAGAATACGAAGGCTACGGTTGAGTTCGTTCATTCTGGCACCAAACAGCTTCTGCTGAAATATGCCAAGTTTACGGTAGTAGATTAAGTTCTGTAGTCTGATGTTTATATTTAAAGGTTTATCTTGTTTTGAAGTTCTCTCTTACAGGTAGAATCTTATAATATAGATAAAGAGTTATAAAAATAGATTGGGCAAGGTCATCTCTGGTCTTGCCCTTTTTGTTTCTATATACTATAAATTGAAAAAGCGTCCCCGCAGTAGCCTCACGGTTACTACGGGGACTTATATTACTAACATCTAACTTTAGCATTTTTGTTTAAACTTAAAAACGAATTCTTTATGAGAGTAATTTCTCCATTATCTATAAACATAAACCAAGTATCTCATATATTGCAAGTAACTTGTATCCTGCAAATATCTTGTATCCTTAAATGCAAGTTCTTAGAAAAGTTAAACCCATAAATCAGTATCTCTACTAATATCTTGATTATTTTTATTTTATTGCTTTTTGTCTGTTTAATATTTAATACTTTTAATTTACAATGCAAAGATATAAAAAAAATGGGTAAACTCCAAATTAATTTTGCTTTATTTTGTGTTAAGTGGCTTTTATTTTACTTATGCGGCGGTTTTTAAGGATTAACCGGCAAAGTTAAGAGGGTGTATCATAAACATTCAAATGCTTTATGATACACCCTCTTTCTCAGGATTCTGAATATTTTTTCGTGTTTATAACGCTTCGTCTTCAGGACGTGGCATCTGTGTCTGGGGCTTCTGTTTCTTGCCTGACTTCATGAATAGTTTCTTCTTCTTGAGCCATGCAGCCTTGCGTATCTCGTATTCTTCGCGATGACGCTCCAAAAAATTATCTGCCATGTTTCGTTTCCTTTTTTACTTTGCGTTATGAATGCTTATTCTTCTTTAAACTTACTGTAAATCACCTTTATCTGTATAGGACTTGTCTCCTTGCCGTTGCTGTCGGTGGTTATTATACCTCGTTTCAGTCGGGTAGAAGCGAGTGACATATCGTGATTGATCTTGGAGATGACGGTAGTATAGCCCTGTGTGGTTGTGATGACGTTTACAGGAACCAGCACTACTTTATTCCAGTTTTTCCCCTTGCCCTTGTTCTTATACATGGCAGAAACCAGGTTGGCGATATTCTGGAATGTATAGGCATTCTTGTAGGTGCCGGTACTGCTGTAGCTTGCCGTATAAGAAGTACGGTTGTCAGCCAACTTGCTCTTTTCGAAGAACGACTGCAAACTGTCTTTCTGAACCATCAGGATGGTGCTTGGTGTCGCAAAGTTGTATGGGTTGTCTTCGTCTGCATTGTTGAGTCGTGGGAAGGAGATGGTAGCTGTGTTGAGCGTATCCTTCTCATGACCCTTCATGATGTCATCGATAGGAAGAGTAACCTCGGTGAAGATACCGGCAGGCGACTTGAGGTAAGTCCAGTCCTCCTGACTTGCCAACTTCTTCAAGTTCTCGGTATCATTCTCAATCTTGTTGAGCTGCAATACCTCTTCTGTACCATCAAAACGGTTGTATCCGATTCCAGTACTGTCAGTAACGCCGTCCTTTGCCTTGATGGTCTTTTTCCAGTAGAAGATAAGCTCTGTATTCCAAATCTTAGCCATGTTACCCGTACCACCTACATTCTTGATGTAGAAGCCAGGGCAGACGTTGTGCAGGAACTTGAAGTTGGTCTTGAAGTACTTTGGATGCTCTGCGTATGTCTGCAGGATGTAAGATCCATAGTTCTTATAAGTCTTACCATCTTTCTTGTACTCCTTGTTTAAGTAAATCTTGAAGTTCTTGACGTCTGATGTATTGCTCAAGTTGTAATTACTGCTCCAATGCGGGTTGTTTTCGTTTACCCAGCCGTTCTTGAAGGCATCATAATTAGAGTAATATTCCTGATCCTCTCTCATCGGCTCGGTCATCTCATAGGCTGTCACCTTCATTGGGGCGATGGTATCACCGTAGCTGGCGTTGTAAGAAACCAGGAGGTAGCATGAGTCGGCTTCGATAGAACCATTGTTTGCCTTCTTGATATCTAGTGTATCTACAGAGAAAGTAGGCAATACGCCCAACTGGGTCATGTAGTCGCCCTTTACATAGTTGCCGGTTTCCGGGTCTTTCATCTTTCCGATGAGCCCCGTGTTGTTGCGGCTCAATACGGAATCTGCTACTATAGACTTTGTGGTAACATTGAACGCTGAGTCAGAAATGTTAATGTTGTCTATCTTATTAGTGATGCTACCACCGATTCCCTCGGTGGTATCATCACATGCAGCGAAAGTAAGCGCTGCTATTACTAATACTGTTAAGAGTCTTAAAATTTTCATTATCCTTGTATGTATGTGTCTCTGTTGTCGGAATTTTATTCTGCGTCAGGACAAACCTTGTTGATGAAGTCTGCGTATGGCTCCTGGATATCTTCTCCCGGATAAGTCAGTACAGGCTTGTTCTTCTCCTTCGCATAATCAAAGAGAATCTGGGTAGCTTCTTCTTCACCTTCTACCACACCGTCGCTATAGTCGATGGCGAGTTTGCCGAGCTCAATGAAGTTAAAGTCGTCCTGATAGCCGTCGAGCAGTTCTGACTTGGCATCGCGGAAGGCAACGCAACGTTTGAAGTTGGTACCCAGTTCACCCTTGAGTTCGTTGGTATAGAGAGCGGTAATCACCTTTGATTCTGCAAATGAAGGCTCTTCGCTGTAGGCTGTCTTTACATAGAAAGGCACTACTGCGCTAGCCCAACCCTGGCAGACGATTACATCAGGCTGCCAGCGGAGCTTCTTTACGGTTTCCAATACGCCACGTGCAAAGAAGATAGCTCTTTCTCCGTTGTCGGCATATTCCTTTCCGTTTTCATCGGTGCCCATCTGGCGGCTCTTGAAATAGTCGTCATTATCGATGAAATAAATCTGCTGTCGTGTTGTTGGTATAGATGCAACCTTGATGATCAGCGGATGGTCTGTATCATCTATGATAAGGTTCATACCAGACAGGCGAATGACCTCGTGCAATTGTCCGCGACGCTCGTTGATGGTGCCCCACTTAGGCATGAAGGTGCGGATCTCAAAACCTGCTTCCTGCATCTTCTGAGGCAGTTCGCGTCCCATGATTGACATGTGAGACTCGGCTACGTATGGGTCGATCTCCTGATTGATAAATAATACTTTTTTTGCCATAAAATTTAAATTTTATTCTTACGAATTACGTGCAAAGGTACAAAAAAAACTTCAAATAGGGGCATTTTTTCTCCGAAATTCATTATTTTCGGCAATAATTCGCATATTTTTAGGTTTTTTCTTTCTCATTTGAGAAAAAAGTTGTTATTTTGCACCCGAAAACAGATTATGACGATGAAAGTATTCAATAAGATTGTTGACCTCCAGAACGAACTCTTCATGTGTCGTAAGGAGGGAAAGGAAATCGGCCTTGTGCCAACTATGGGTGCGCTGCATGAGGGTCACGCCTCTCTTGTTAAGCGCAGTGTAAAGGAAAATGGCGTGACTGTAGTTTCTGTGTTCCTGAATCCTACACAGTTTAATGATCAGGGTGACTTGGATCGCTATCCTCGTACCCTCGATGCTGACTGCAAGCTCTTGGAGGCTTGTGGTGCTGACTATGTGTTTGCACCATCGGTGAAGGAGATGTATCCTACACCAGATACGCGCCACTTTGAGTTTCCACCTGTTTCTACCGTGATGGAGGGTGCCAAGCGCCCGGGTCATTTCAATGGTGTATGTCAGGTAGTGAGCCGTCTTTTCTATATCGTTCGACCAACTCGTGCTTATTTCGGTGAGAAGGATTGGCAGCAGATTGCTGTCATCAAGCAGCTCGTGAAGTACATCAACAGCGATGTGCAGATTGTGGAGTGTCCTATTGTCCGTGATGAGGATGGTTTGGCTAAGAGCAGCCGTAATACTTTGCTGGCTCCTGATGAGCGTGCTATTGCGCCAAACATCTATAAGGCCCTGAAGGAGAGTGTGGAGTATGCCAAGACTCATACCGTACAGGAAACTCACGATAAGGTGGTTGCCGACATCAATGCAGTAGAGGGTCTGGAGGTAGAGTATTTCCAGATTGTGGATGGCGACAGCCTGCAGGATGTTTCTTCATGGGAGGATAGTGCCTATGTGGTAGGTTGCATCACCGTTTATTGCGGTAAGACTCCTATCCGTCTCATCGACCATATCAAGTATAAGGGATAATTCCTCGATAGATATTCTTTATTAAGTTTAATCCGTAACAGATCAAGTAATAACAGAACAATGCAGATAGAAGTATTGAAGAGTAAGCTCCATTGTGTGACCGTAACTGAGGCTAACCTGAATTATATGGGTAGCATCACCATCGATGAGGACTTGATGGACGCTGCTAATCTGATAGCTGGCGAGAAGGTTCAGATTGTAGATAACAACAATGGTGAGCGCTTGGAGACCTATATTATCAAGGGTGAGCGTGGCAGCGGTTGTATCTGCCTGAACGGTGCTGCAGCCCGCAAGGTGCAGGTGGGCGATACCGTCATCATCATCGCTTATGCCCTGATGGACTTTGAGGAGGCTAAGACCTTCAAGCCAACCGTGGTATTCCCAAAAGAGGGAAACAGGGTTTAATATTCAATGGAAACAAAAGAAAGGGTGTGTCATGGACTTATGGCACACCCTTTCTTTTGTTTTATTACTATATAATTTAAGGTGTAATTGCGATGGGTTACGGATAGATCTCGATATGGCTGCTGCCGGAGTTGCCATTCTTGATAATCCTTATCTGGGTGGTGATGCGCTCGCTCATCGTGTCGGTATGACTGATGACGCCCACCTTCTTGCCTTGCGAACTTTGCAGCATGGCGAGGGAGTCGATGACGGTGGCTAGGGTATCGGGGTCGAGGGTTCCGAAGCCTTCGTCGATGAACAGGTTCTCGAAGGAGATGTTGCGGGAGGATAACGCCGACAGGCCCAAGGCGAGACCGAGACTCACGATGAAGGTTTCGCCACCAGATAGGGAGGTGGTGTCTCGGATATCGTCGGCACGGTCGTGGTCGATGACTCGGATGCCCAGCGAATGCTTTACCTGCTGCAGTTCGTAACGGCTGTTGAACTTTCTGATTTCCTGGTTGGCATGAGCAATCAGGAAACTGAGCGTATAGCATTGGGCTATCTTGCGCAGCGTCTTGCCGTCTGCTCCGATGGCATCCGTAATGGCTGTCCAGTCATCCTTTTCCTGTGTTACGAGTTGCAGAGCCTCAGCCTTGTCACCCAACTGCTTCACGGCTTCCTGATGGTTCTGCATCCTGGCGTTGGCAGCAATCAGTTCGTTGCGCTGGCTTCTCTCCTGATACTCCTGCTGAATGGCTAGGAGAGCATCACGGGACTTGGCAGGCTGATGTTCCAAATGCTGCTGATGCGCCTTTTCTGCACTCTGGTAAAGAGCAGTAGTTGAAGCCACGGCTTTCTCCTTTTCGTCCTTTTCCCGTCGGATAGCGTTCCAGTCTTCGGCAGAGTGAAGCATCTCCCGTATGATATTTCGGTCGATAAGGCTTGGTTCGATGCCTCTTTCCTCGATGCCTTCCTCTTCGGAGTCTTTTCCTTCGATGCTCTTTTCTTCAAGCTGCTTGTTATATTCCTCAATCCAAAGGTCGAGTTCCTTTTCCTTCGCCAGCAGATTCTCTTTCATCGTTTTGTTCTGAGACAGCATGGTTTGATGCGAACCTTTACTGTTGGCGAGTTCCGCCTTCAGTTTGTTGATATTCTCGTTCTGAGTATCAGCTGCTTTCGTTGCCTCATCCTTTGCTGCTGTCAGTCTTTGTTCAGCCGCATCTGGTTCTTCTCCATTCAGAATTTGCTTATATTTCTCCTGCCATTCCTCCATTTCCTTCTTGGCGCTATTCCATGTCTGAAGGGCTTTCCCGTAAGCCTCCTCCTTACTCTTTTGCTGCGAGATGAGGTTGATGGTAAGTGCTTTCTGCTCAGCTAGTTTTGTGGCGCAGGTTGAAGTGTTTTCTTGGGCTTTGTTCTGTATAGTTGAAGCCTTGCTTTCATACGCAGCTTCATCCTTTACAGCCTTGTCCTTGAGTTGGGTCAGCCGTTCTATCTCTTTCTGAATCTTGTTAAACTGGCTCAGTTTGCTGCTCGCATCTTTCGCCTTGTTTTCATAGATAGGCAAGAGCGATTTCAGTTCAGCCTCTGCCTTCGGAATCTTTGGATACTGGGCGATGAGCGCCTTCCATTCCTCTTCGTAAGTTGCGATTTCACCCGACAGCTTTTCCTGTTGTTTCTGGAGCGTCTGTACTTCGCCGTCGTTCTGTTTTCTCTCGCCGGAAAGATCCTTCTCCTGTATCTGCTGCTGTTTCAACAGATCTTCCTTGACTTTCAGAAGTTGAGAGAGTTCCGTGGTGGCTTCCTCAAACTGTCTGTTGTCGGTATGATAAGGATGGGTCGTGCTGCCACAGAGCGGACAAGGTTTGCCTTCGGTCAGGTTGGCACGATGAATCTCCCATTTCTCACTCACCATGAGGGTATAGGCATTTCTCAGCGTCAGGGTCTCTTGGGTCAGCGCCTCGATGGTCAACTTGCCCAGCGCTTCATCTATCTCTGCGTTTCTCTTGCCCAAGACCAGGATGCGCTCCTCATTCTTCTGCTTTTCTGTTGTGGCAGCATCGAGATGAGCCACAACCTTGATGGCTTGCTGAACATCCTGCAGTTTCCTTTCGGATACAGTCTTGCTGTTCTGCAGTTCCTCTATGTTCTGTCCGGCAGTCTTATTTCTTTCCGTCTCCCAAGCCTGTTCAGCGGCTTGCGTCGCTTCGTGCAGAACCTGTTTCTGCTTGGCAATCTCTTCCTGTGTCGCTTTGAGGGCAAGGTTTGCTTTCTCCGTTTCGGCTTCCCATTTTTGGATGTTTCGGGCGTTTTCCTCCACGTCTTTCAGGGCAGTTAGATTCTCTTTCTGAGCCGACTCCAATGCCTCTTTCTTTTCTTTCAGATTCGGCATTGCCGCTTCCATTTTTGTTTTCAGCGCCCTTGCTTCAGCGATGACCGGCAGCGCCTTTTCGAGTTGTTCCTGTGCCTTGCTTACTGCTTCCTTCAGACTGGCGAGAGTTTTCTCGCTTTCGCTGATGGCAGACTCTTGACTTTTGATGTTCCCTTCCGCTTTCAGGATGTTTTCTTCCTGCTCGTGGATGCTTTGCGTCTGTCGCTCTACTTCCTGCAGCTGGTTGACGGCAGGCTGAACTTCATCGTGCAACTGCAGACGGAGAATCTGGGCTTGCATCGCTTTAATAGCATCTGCTGCTTGCTCCATATCAGTCTGGCAGATAGCCATTTGATTGATTTGCTTATCGTTTTCCTCAAACCATTGCAGGTCTTTTGAGATGGCTTGCAACTGGCTGTCGAGTTCCTTCTCAGCCTTTTCCAACCGGGCGATTTCCTCCTTCAGATGGGCAAGTTCTTCATCGTTCAGCAGGTTCTGTTTAACGGCTTCTACCGATGCAGCCATCTGGTTGTAGGCATCCGTTGCCTGGTCTTTCGCCTTCTTGATTTCAGTAGCGATGTTCGTATAAGTTTCCTCGCATCCGATGAGTTTTTCCAGGAGTTCGTACCGCTCGTTTTCCTTTGCCGTCAGGAAGTTGGCAAACGAGCCTTGGGCGATGAGTACGGTACGGAGAAACTGGTCGTAGTCGAGTCCGATGATGTTCGGCAGTTCGTTCCAGTCGGCAGTTTCCTCACTTATCTCTTCTCCGTTTCTCGTGATTTTATAAAGCGCAGTCTTGGCGTTCTCGTAGCGTACTCTCTGGAATCTGACGTGCCATTCTGCGCGGTAGATGCTGCCGTTGTTGGCAAGGAAGGTGAGTTTGCTGTAGCCCTCTTTCTTGCCCCGGGTCAGGATGTTTCGGCTGTCGGTAGGAGCCAGACGGTTACTTTCGCTGGCATCGGCAGCTCCGAATATCTCGATGTTCTGGTTCTTGTCGCCTTTCTTCCTAGGGTAGCGAGGGGCGCGGTTGTAGAGGGCAAGACAGATAGCATCGAGTAGGGTAGACTTGCCACTTCCCGTCGGCCCTACGATGCTGAAGATGGTACTCTCGCCTAAGGCACCATCTTCAAAGTTGATGACCTCGCCTCCCTGTTTGTCAAGCGAAGCGAGGTTGAGTATTTCGAGTTGTAGGAATTTCATAATGATGATGTCGTTAATAAATCGGATAACATTTTCTCCTGTCTTTCGTTCATCGGAGCGTTGTGTCTGATGGCGAAGGCTTCCTTCAGCGTATCAAGTGGAGGACGGTTGATGATGTCTTCTATGCTGGTGATGTGCTGGGAACCCTGGATGGTGGAGAGGTCCAGTTGCGGGATGATGCGCTGGATTTTGCAGAGCACGGCATCCTTTTCGTTGACGAGTTTCTCCAGTTCCTTGATGTCATCGCTGGTCAGTTTCTCCTGTTTCACCTTCAGCATTACGTAGTCGAAATGGTCGCTCAGTTCGCCGTCTGTTCTCTCCGAGAGTTCAGAATTGATGAGCTTCTGCCATTTCTTGAAGGTCAGCTCTTCCTCATCTTCGGGCAGGATGCGGAGGGCGTGCTGAGGCTTGTATTCCAGGAAATCTACTTTCCATTCCTTACTCTTGCCGGTTTCCTTTCCTTCCTCCTCTTCTCCGTGTTCTATGGTGATGAGGTCGATGCCGTGGGTGTAGTCTTTCTCGGCAAACGACATCGGGAGGATGCTTCCCGTATATCTTGCCCAGTCGGTATTCCAGATATGTTGCCGCTTGTGGATGTGTCCGCAAGTCATATAGTCGGGATGGTCGTTCCATCCTTCCAGGTCCACTTCCTCCTGTCCGCCGATGATGATTTTCTCGCTCGCATCCTTTTTGGCGATATCCGAACCCTTGGCGTACATGTGTGCCATCATGATGCACTTCCTGCCCGGGTATTTCTTTCGAGCCTCAGCCGTCAGTTCTCTCAGAAAGTCGTTGACACCCTGCGAGTAGCTGGCGTTCTGCACCACATCGCTTCTTAGGAAAGGTACGGCGAGGATGATGACTTCTTCTCCTGCCTCGTTGGTTACGGGGATGATGAGGTCATCGAAGGAATAGATCCAATGTCCGCCGGTTTTATCATCGTCCTCGCTTTCTCTCTGCTGCCAGATTTTCCTTACGTTTCCTCTTATTTCCACGTGGTATCGGGTGAGCAGCGGACGGGGAGCCTCCAGTCGGCTGGCGGAATCGTGGTTGCCGGCGGTAATGATGACCTGCATGTTAGGGCACAGTTGGGTAGCATCGGCAAGAAACTCGTAATAAACGGTCTGTGCCGCTGCCGATGGATTTCCGTTATCGAAGATGTCTCCTGCTATGAGGAGAGCATCGGGTTTTTGTCCAGCTATCTGTTCCAGGAGCCATTTCAGGAAATGCTTGTGTTCCGGCAGACGGTCGTTGCCGTGAAACAGGTTGCCCAGATGCCAGTCGCTGGTTGCTAATATCTTCATACTCATAAGAATGTCTAATCTTAGTCTTTTTCTTTGTCTTTGGTTTGCAATCCTTTGACCTTTTGCTTGCAATCTGACTACAAAGTTAACACAATTATTTGGGATACGCAAAGAAATAAGCTCAAAAAACGAAGAATTATGGCCGGAATAGTAAAGATATTCAGGAAAAGTCTTGTTTTATATCTGATAAAGTTGTATCTTTGCAAGGTAGAAATCTTCGTTCACCGACGTTGAACCGACATTCAGCGACGTTGAACGGAGATTTCTCCTAGGATTAAATACTTTTCTTCCTAGGTTTGTGGTCTTTTCTTCTTAGGTATGATCATAAATACTGTAGGATGCAAAGACTGCTGCAATAAGGAGTGATAACCATCTTAATAAGAAAGGAAACTGATATGGCTAAGTACAAGTTGCAAGAGTTGAATGATTTGCGTGATGAAGGCAAGCGCAGAGTTTATCCCAAGATGGTGACCAACCGGACACTATCCCGAAAAGAGTTCGTCAAGATGATGCAGAACTACCATCGCGGTATTTCGGAAAGTACCACGGAGGCTGTATTGACCGATGTGGTTGATATGCTGACAGATATGCTCTCCATGGGGTACAATGTGAATCTGGAAGGTTTCGGCACCTTCTCCCTCTCCCTCGCTTTCGAGGATGAGAAGCCTAGGGAAATTCTGAATCCAGATGATAAGATGACGTATCGCAAGGTGGGAGTGAAGGACATCAACTTCAAGGCGTCTCCTGAGTTTATCAAGGATGTGAAGCGTGAAACTGATCGTGACCTGGAGCGTGATATGGGTGGCGTAAAGGTTATCCGTAAGCAGCTGTATTCCAAGGAAGAACGCATCGCCCGAGCCCTGGAGGTGATAGAGAAGAACGGAGTTCTCACCCTAGGCGATTATGCCTCCATCAACAACCTGAGCCGTACTGCTGCCTCTATGGAACTGAAGGAGCTGACAAATGACAAGACTTCACCGATAGATTCACTAGGCCGCGGCAGCCATAAGGTTTGGGTGAAGAGAAAAGAATAAATGCAACGATAGTATTAAAATAGATGTTTAATTTAAAGTCCAAATAATTATGAAGCAGATTACTATAGATTTTAAGAACGCTTTTGATTGTTCCAAGAAGGAAAAGTCGAAGGTTTGTCGCTCTGGCTATGTACGTTTGGTTCGTTTTATGGATGATAAGAAGCATACTAGACCACAAGTGTATGAGGGCGATTTGTTGGAGGCTATTATGGATGTAAAGAGGGGGAATGTCAAGAACTTCGATACATTGGAGGATATGATGAACTATCTGGAAGCTTAGACATGAGTATAAAATGCCTGGTTAAGAAGTAAATCATTGAACTTTTGCATGTGGTTCAAGCACGGGCTGAAGGCCCAAAAGCTCCTAGCCCAGGGAGGGCACTGAAAAAGTAAAATCCACTTTCAGATTGAAAGTTAATGACGGATAAATCGTAGTTTTATCCTTCTTTTTCTGTCAAATACAGCCTTATTAAGACGATTTATGGAAAGAGAAGTTATAAATCGTAACCTTTTTCCGTTTTAGTCCTTAAAAATGGGGACTTTTTCAGTGCCCTCCCAGGGCAACACCCTGGGTATGCTAGCAATCAGCATTGCGCCCTGCAAGGGCAAAAGCTTTAAAAAGAGTTCCACCTATAATATGTTCCCCACCTCTGACACTCGGAATAGGATTCTAGCGACCCCGCGTTTCACGGGGGCGCTAGAACTAAATATAGAATATCAATCTCGTAATAAACCAATCTCACTTCCAAATTCCGTCTTTATTCCTCTTTATATGCCTCATACTCCTCACGAGAGATTGGAGTCTCCGGGTCAACAATCAAAACTTCATCATAGGTCAAGCCATAAAGGTGATAGACGAGGAAGTCGATTTGATTCTCCAAAGCAGAAGTGTCATTTTCGTTTTTTGTTCTATTGCCTTTACCAAATTCTCTATTTCTAAACTACTTTTACTTAACACCATATCAGAAGGCATCGGAAATGGTTTTATATAAGCAGGTTTATAGCGATAGAATCCACCAGACATAACTGTTCCAGTATTTTGCATAAACCACCAACATAAACGAGAATTTAAAACAGCCATTAAGACCTTGTATGACACCAGTACATCGTCCTTTTTAACGTAACCATAAAGAGTAGCAGTTTGATAAAACACACCTTGTTCATCAAAGGAAAAGTTACCCCCATAGAAATATCTGGAGCGATAAGTTTTGGTGAAGTCGCATAAGCTAACCCCTGCTTTCTACTTAATTGAAACCATTCATTATCAATATCAAAACGACCTTTTTCTCTTCTTCTAAGAATCGTTTCACATTTTTTTTAATAACTATAAGTCATAGGATACTTTTCAGATAAGTCATTCTCTTTAATAAGAGTCATATTGCCACTATTTCTCTCATATGGTAAAACTACATATCTCTGAGTATCTAAACTTCCATACAACTGCAAAAGTACGAAAAAGAATTGGTTATAAAGCAGCATATATTCAAGGCTTTTGCCCTTACAGGGCGCAGGGGGAGGCTGTCCGAAAACTTAATTAGGGAAGCAAACAACTAAATTGAGCATTT
>ENA-OPEX01000136-OPEX01000136.1-human-gut-metagenome-genome-assembly--contig:-NODE-136-length-17444-cov-3.055265_pt1 | contig 17444 bp, 14 predicted proteins | sample MGYA00241303_ERZ501540 | MGnify/ENA primary metagenome ERZ501540 (study PRJEB25962, sample SAMEA2042431) | human gut metagenome | biome: human gut; feature: human-associated habitat; material: faeces...
CTAGGTCCAGGACCGCTAATCAAACCTTGACTTTGTTGAGGCTCCTCATTCTCTTCAGGGGTATTAACTATGATTTCAGTTACAATCTTCTGTCCCTTCTTCAAACCCTTGATAATTTCAGTATGTGTACCGTCGCTCTGACCGATGGTTACAGAATGAGCTGTAAGGGTATTGTTTGCAAGAGTCCAAACTTTGTTTTTTCCTTTGCAGTCAACAATCTTGATATTCTTTCCCACTGTTTGGTTGGTGTAAAGCGGAGTGCTTTGTTGGCAACGGCAAGAATACCAGCACGTTCTTGTGTAAAGATGGTAACATTTGCAGTCAGTCCTGGTTTTAACTTGAGATCTGCGTTGGGTGCAGAGATGACAACCTCGTAAGTGACTACATTGTTTGTTGTAGTAGCTTCCAGACGAACCTGTTTTACTGTTCCCTGGAATACATCGTCAGGATAAGCATCTACTGTAAAATTAACGCGGTCGCCTTCTTTTACACCGCCTATATCAGCCTCGTCAACATTTGCAATCACCTGCATGTTGGTCAGATCTTTAGCGATAGTAAAGAGCTCTGGAGTGTTGAAGCTTGCTGCTACGGTCTGTCCTTCCTCTACGCTTTTTGATATGACAGTTCCATCTATTGGGGATGTAATTGTAGCATAGCTCAGGTTGGTTTGGGCTTTCTGTACATTTTCCTTGGCCGAAGCTACTTGCTCTTTCGCCTGGCGATAGGTGAGAAGCGCATTTTCATAATCGTCAGCACTTACCAAACCTTTCTTATAGAGGGTCTGGTAGCGGCTCATGTTTGCACTCTGATAGTTCAAACTGCTTTGCGCACTTGCCAGGTTAGCTTTGGCAGTATTCAACTCGCTCATCAGGTTGGTTTTGTCGAGCTCAGCTATGACTTCACCTTTTTTACCTGCGAATTGTAATCAACATAAAGTTTGTTTACAATACCACTCACCTGTGTACCAACCGTTACAGAAGTTACTGCTTCAATAGTACCGGTTGCAGTTACACTATTCTGCAATGTTTGTGTGGTTACAGCTTCCTGCTTGAAGTCTATTTGCTCTTCGTTTTTTCTTCCTGAGAACAGCCATGCTGCCACAGCTACGATGATTATCACAATCATGGCAATCCAGATTTTGCTGATTCTAAGTTTTTTCATAAAAATGTATGTATACCTATTAATGATTTGCAATATGTTTTCGGATGTTAATACCAATCTTTCTCTTTAGATTCTGCCGTTTTGGTAGAATTTCAACATGTTGATATTCTGAATGGTAAGATACTTTGCCTGAAGTTCGTTCTGCTTAGCCTTCAGAAGATTATCTTTGCCAGTTCTCAATTCTACGATGTTCTTTAATCCCAGTTTAAACTGCTCACTTAACAGATCGTAGCTTGTTTGGGCACTCTTGCTGCTCACCTTGGCAGCCTTAAACTGGCTTTGGTTTGTATTAGCCTGCAACCAATAGTTTTCGATAGTAGAGTAGAGCTTAGTTTGCTCATTCTTTATATCGAGCAAGATGCTTTCACGCTGAATGAGTGCTTTATTGACAGAAGTCTTGGTCTGTCGGTTATCAAAGAGAGGAATACTGACACCGATTCCGCCACCCATGCTGAAGTTGGTTTTCATCTGACTGCCCCAACCGTTTTTGTTCATGGATGTGGTGCTGGTCGTAGCTCCTGCATTTGCGCTGATGGTTGGCAACTTTCCTGCCTTTGCAATCTTGATGTTCAGATCGTTCTGGTCGAGTTTGTTTTGGTAGCTCAAAAACTCAGGGCGATTCTGAAGCGCAGCTGTATAGACACTGTTCATTCCTGGGATAGAGGCCAGAGCCATCTGGTCAGTTGTGCTTGGAATAGCGATGTCGAAAGCTTCTTCACTGGTAATCTGCAGGAGTTCCTTCAGCTGTCGTTTGTAGTTCTTTACGTTGCTTTCAGCCTGCACGATGTTAAACTCATCTTGTGCTCTCTGTGCTGTAAGTTGTGCTAAGTCTGCTTGGCTCATCTTGCCAATTTTTACCATTTCCTTACCACGCTCTTCGTTTTGAACACTCGACTGATAACTTTCTTTGTTTACGTTGATAGCCTCTGTAGAGTAGAGTATCTGTACGTAAAGTTGAGCTATCTGTTCTTGCAGGTTGAGGGCTTGTGTTGTCGAATCGAGTTGTGCCGCTTCCTTTGCCAGCTTGTTCAGTTTCACCTGATTTCTGTTTTTGTTTCCGTTCCAAATCGTGTAATTGCCCATCACGCTATAGCTGCCATTGTAATATACCTTGTCGATGGAAGCTTTGCTGAAACCTTCTCCGCTGATTCCATCAGAAACCCAAGGCGTATAGTTTACACTTTGATTGGTGCTGACAGAGAGCGATGGCAGAAGTGCTGACTTAGATTGCAGATAGTCCTCCTGAGCTGAAGCTTTTGTGAGTTGAGTCTTCTGCAGTTGAATGTTGTTAGCCAGTGCGTAACTGATACAATCCTGCAGTGACCATTGCTTAGCTTGTACAGCGATAGGAGCCGACATGATGAACAGCGCTACCGCCATGTTTTTTAAACTTGCGTTCATACTCTTTTTACTTTTTGTTTTCATCTTTACAGATTTCTTTCCATCTGTTCTGATTAAATGTGGATTAATGTTCTTACTTTCCATAATTGCAAATCTTAATAGGATACATCATTTTTAGCTTTGACGTAAGCGTTGCCTATAAAGTTGCAACTGATATGTGTTTTTGATTAAAAACGTGATGATAGGTTTAATATTCTCATTTATCTTTAACAATCCTTTTCATAGTGAAAGATTTCTTTTGCATTTACACATTAATTTATTTATATTTCTCAAAAAAATGTTTCTTCTTTCGTTATCTTCGCTGAAATTGTGTAACTTTGCAGAAAAATTTTAAGAAAGGAATAAAATAAATGCCGTTAAGATTACCAGATAAGCTTCCAGCTATCGAACTGCTGAAGCATGAGAATATATTCGTGATGGACGAAAGTCGTGCGCATAAACAGGAGATTCGTCCGTTGAAAATCTGTGTGCTCAATTTGATGCCCCTCAAGATTACGACAGAGACAGATCTCGTTCGTCTTCTGTCGAATACTCCTCTTCAGTTAGAGGTTTATTTTATGAAGTTGAAAAGTCACACGCCAAAGAATACTCCAATAGAGCACATGATGATGTTCTACAAGGATTTTCAGGAACTTTCCAAACAGAAGTTTGATGGAATGATAGTTACAGGTGCTCCTATCGAAACGATGGCTTATGAGGAGGTAGAATATTGGCCTGAAATCCAAGAGATTTTTGATTGGGCCCGTACCCATGTTACTTCAACACTCTATATCTGCTGGGGTGCCCAGGCTGGCCTTTATCATTTCTATGGTGTTCCTAAGTATCCTTTAGAGAAGAAGATGTTTGGTATTTTTAAGCAGAAGCCTCTTGATTTGTCTCAGCCAATCTTCCGCGGTTTCGATGATATCTTTAATATGCCTCATAGTCGCCATACGGAGGTAAGACGTGAGGATATTGAAAAAGTGCCAGGACTTGACATCATTGCCGAATCGCCTGAAAGCGGTGTCAGTATTGTGATGGCCAGAAACGGCCGCGAATTCTTTGTGACGGGTCATCTTGAGTATGCGCCAAACACGCTGGATAAGGAATATAAGCGTGATATGGGCAAGCGTGATGATGTAGAACTGCCAAAAAATTATTATTATCATGACGATCCGAACGAAGAACCTCTGGTGACATGGCGTGCTCATGCCAACCTCTTCTATAGTAATTGGATCAACTATTATGTTTATCAGGAGACTCCTTACAATATTGACGAAATCAGTTAATTTGAAGGACTCGGGTGATTTCGAGATTGATTTCTTATGCAAACATTAGAATTATTGGCGCCTGCCAAGAACTTGGAATGTGGTATTGCTGCCATTGATCATGGTGCAGATGCCGTATATATTGGTGCACCTCGTTTTGGTGCACGAGCAGCAGCAGGCAATTCGCTGGAAGATATCAGACAGTTGTGTGATTATGCTCATCAGTTTGGAGCAAAGGTTCACGTTACAGTGAATACTATCATCTATCAGGATGAGATGTTGGATACGCTTAAGATGATCCAGCAACTTGATGAGATTGGTGTTGATGCACTTTTGCTGCAGGATATGGGTGTGCTTACTGAGGTGAGGGCGCAGAATTTGTGGAGTAGAGAATTGCATTCCAGTACCCAGTGTGATGTAAGAACTCCAGAAAAGGCGTTTTGGCTTACCACGTTAGGTTTCAAACGTGTTGTTCTGGCTCGTGAGCTTTCGCTCGATGAAATCAAGGCGATCCATCAGGCGATTCCTGATAGAGAAATAGAGGTCTTTGTACATGGAGCGCTCTGCGTAAGCTATTCGGGTGTCTGTTATGCTTCTGAGAAGTGTTTCGGGCGCTCTGCCAATCGTGGAGAATGTGCACAGTTCTGTCGTATGAAGTTTGATCTGCTTGATTCCAATGGTCAGGAGATTGAACATCAGCGTTATCTGTTGTCGCTCAAGGATCTTTGTCAGCTTGATCATCTCAAGGATCTTGCTGATGCTGGAGCTACTTCGTTCAAGATAGAAGGAAGATTAAAAGATATCAACTACGTCAAGAATGTGGTGGCTGCCTATAGCAGTCAACTCGATGCAATCGTAAAAGCTGAACCGCGTAAGTATCGCCGTGCATCGGTGGGACATGTTCAATACAATTTTACACCTAATCTGAAGAAGACTTTCAATCGTGGCTTTACCCATTATTTCCTGAATGGGCGACAGCCGGATATTGCTTCTTTCGATACACCGAAAGCTATAGGTGAGTTTGTGGGTAAGGTTAAGGAGATACGTGGCAACATTTCTTTCAACGTAGCCACAGTAGCCAGCTTTAAAAATGGCGATGGACTGTGTTTTATCAATGATGACCGTGAGTTGGAAGGCTTTCGTGTGAACAGAGTAGAGGGCAATCGCCTCTATCCGTTTGGAATGCCTGAACATTTGCGTCCGGGCATGGCTCTTTATCGTAATAACGATCGTGCTTTCGAGGCTTTGCTGGCCCGTAAGTCTGCTGAACGTAAAATCTATATTGTCATAGCAATGGAGCCTGTGATGGGCAATGAGTTCAGGAAAGAGCCACAGGGGGTAAAGGCTGTTGTCAACATCATGAAGACGAAAGAGGTTGATGGTGGCTTGATTTATCAGGTGGCTGAGGTGTTTAAAGAGTTGAAACTCGAAAAGGCGAAACGCCCGCAGGGCGAAAATATAAAGGCTCAGATGAGCAAACTGGGCGATACGATTTACGAAGCTTACCAGGTAGAACTTCTGAAGGGAATGGAGACATACTTCGTTCCGAACAGTATTCTCACTGCTATCCGGCGTGAATTGATAGATGAACTTACCAAGGCAAATCAGAAACAGCTTGATAAGTCGTTGTGGGGTGGATGGGATAGAACCTTGTTCAACAATGGTTTTGGATTCAGTCAGCCCGGTGAGCACCGACTTACGAAAGAGGAATTTACTTGGCAGCCGGAATACGGAAAATGGGGATACCTCTATAATATAGCTAACTATGATGCAAGAGATTTTTATCAGATTCATGGCCTGTCGCCAGTAGTTCCGGCATTTGAGTTGGGTAAGAATATTCCTTCTGCATGGGATGCTAAGACCCAGGAAGAATATGATGAGAATATAGAAAAAGACAAGGCAAACCGAAGTATGCAGCCTAAGTATACCAATGAAAAGGGAGAATCGCTCCTGATGCAGTGCCGCCATTGTATCCGCTATTCGTTGGGCTACTGTGTGAAGCGTGGAGGCAAGAAACCATCCTGGAGAGAGCCTCTCTTCCTGCAGTTGGGCGACGGTCGCCGCTTCCGTCTGGAGTTTGCATGCAATGAATGTCAGATGAACTTATATAGTGAGAAATAAATGAAAAAGAAATGGACGATACAGATTCTTTGTATGCTGGGCATCCTCTTGATGTTCAGCAGTTGTTATCATCGCCGTGCTCATCACCAGATGCATGCAGCTATGGTAGAGTACAGCAATAAACAACTCGATTCCATTTCGTTTTCTACTACCCATCATTATACCAACAAATTTAATTTTCTGGTATTCAAGGATTCCCTGGAATTGATAGCGCAACAGCCTGAAGAATTTTTGAGCAATTTGCCTATCGACTCCTTTGCCGTCCGAAAGAACTGCCTGCTGGTGGTTACGGATATTCGTATGGTTCCTCAGGATTCCATAGATTCAGTTTGGGTGCAGTTGGCTACTGAAGATAATCAGTTTGGTTGGACCCGTGAGTCCCGTCTGCTGCCGAAGGTTGTGCCCGATGATCCTATTTCAGAGTTCATTATGACCTTCAGCAATACTCACTTGCTCATCTTCATGGTTATCATTATTCTCATAGCCGTAGCCTATACAGTTCGTAAGATTTTCCATAGCAATGGTAAACTGGTTCATTTTAATGATATTGATTCACCATATCCTACAGCCTTGGTGCTTATTGTTTCGATATCAGCAACCTTCTATGCAACCATTCAGTTGTTTTTGCCAGAAGTATGGCGTCATTTTTATTTTCATCCTACGCTCAATCCTTTTGCCGTACCGCCGATACTGGGCTTTTTTCTGGCTACGGTCTGGGCGATACTGATAGTAGGACTGGCTTGTGTTGATGAGGTGAAACACCGTTTACCGGCAGGTGATGCAGTTCTGTATCTGGGTGGTTTAGTGGGTGTTTGCGCCATTGATTACATCATTTTCAGTGTTACTACCTTATATTATATAGGTTATTTGTTGCTCGTAGCCTATATATGGTTTGCCATACGGGTTTATCTGTTTCCTCATAAATAAGGATAGGGGGTGCAGGAAAAAATATGTACCTTTGCACCCGTTATGAAAAGAATAGTATTTAATAGTAAAAAGAGCGTATGCATTGGTTTGGCAGCAGTAGCGTTGCAGGCTTATGCAGCGGATAACGAAAGGGCTATTTGCTCTGACCTGTCATTGGGTACGAGTGAAAAGTTTGCAGAAGCTAACGGTTTGCTGGCTGATAGCAGCCGAGTTTATGATATTGATGAAGTTGTGGTTGTTTCGCAGCCTAAGGAGAATTTCCGTCTTCGTCAACAGCCTCTCAGCAGCACTTCCTTCGGTTCTTATCAGATGCAGCGACTGGGGTCTCGCGATTTGCGCGAACTTTCCTGCTATGTTCCTAACTTCGTAATGCCCAACTATGGATCGCGTTTTACCAACGCCATGTATGTGCGCGGCATTGGAAGCCGTATCAACAGTCCGGCTGTAGGAATTTATCTTGACGGAATTCCGGTGTTGAGCAAGGCTGCTTTCAATCTTCACCATTATCAGACCAGCCGTATAGATATTCTCCGTGGTCCACAGGGAACACTCTATGGTCAGAATTCTGAAGGTGGTCTGGTGCGCATCTATTCCCGCGATGCTTATGATAGCAAGGGCACCTACGTTAATCTGGGATTGGGCTCTCATTTCTATCGTAATGTAGAAGCGGCTCATTATATGAAGCTTTCACCTCGTGTCGCATTAGGGGTAGCTGCTTTTTATGATGGACAGAAGGGATTCTTCCATCGTGCAGGAACCAGCGATTATGCCGACAATTATGATGAGGCTGGCGGTAAGTTTAATCTTAAGTTCCGTTTTGATAGAGGATGGAGCATGGATTTGCTAGCCAATTACCAATTTGTCTATCAGCATGCATTTCCTTATGGTCAGTTGGATTTAAACAGTGGCAAGGCTGCATTACCAAATACTACATTCCCTGGGCTTTATCGCCGCAACATGCTGCTTTCGGGTGTCAATCTTCGTCATGAAGGAGCGAAATGGGATTTTGCTTCTACTACCAGCTATCAGTTCCTGGATGACAATATGAAGATGGATCAGGATTATCTTCCTGGAGATTATTTGAGCTTGCAGCAAGATCAGTTGCAGAATTCTATCACTCAGGAGTTCACATTTAAGAGTCGTCAGCCTTTCTTCGGTTTCTGGCATCTTACCCAGGGTGCATTCTTCTCCCATGTGTGGTTGAAGACAAATGGTCCTGTAAAATTCGGTTCTGCATTGACGAAGCCTATCGGTAATGTTATCCAGAGTCAGATGCAGCATGCAATGCCTCCGGCAATGGCTAATGGAGTTTCTGTCAATGTAGATATGGGAGCTCCGGGTTTGTTCCATACTCCTCAGAGCAATTTGGGTCTCTATCACGAGAGTACGTTTGATCTTTCTTCCCGTCTGAAAGCAACGCTTGGTTTGCGTTACGATTTCATGCATACAAGTATTCATTACGATACTTATGCTTATATGGCGATGACAGCTAAGGTGATGGGCAGGGAGGCTACTTATACTTTGCGTTCAATGCTCGACCGCAAAACGAGTGATGATTACAACCAGCTCTTGCCAAAATTTGGCTTAAGTTACCAGCTTGATGAGCAGGGTAGCAATGTTTATGCCACGGTGAGCAAGGGCTATCGTGCAGGCGGTTATAATATCCAGATGTTCAGTGACATCTTGCAGACCGAACTGAATGCTCACCGTCAGGATGCGATGCGAGGCGATTACGACGTTGCTCATACCGATGAAGATTATGATAGAGTGAACCAGACTATTGCCTTTAAGCCGGAAACCTCATGGAATTATGAGGTAGGAACGCATCTCAATCTTTTTGATCATCGTCTTCATTTCGATTTGAGTGCCTTCTATATGCAGGTTCGCAATCAGCAACTCTCTGTAATGGCAGGGACCTATGGCTTTGGCCGAATGATGGTTAATGCAGGTAAGAGTCACAGTTGTGGTATTGAAGCCGCGCTCAAGGGTCAGGCTTTCGACGGTGCTTTTGATTGGGGTGTAAACTATGGTTTTACACGCGCCGTATTTGATGAATATACTGATGGTGAGGGTGATAAGGCTGTGAATTATAAGGACAAGAAGGTTCCTTATGTTCCTCAGCATACGATAGCAGCCATGGCTGACTATCATTTAGGACAGTTTACCTTCGGATTGAACATGAATGCGCAGGGCAAGACTTATTGGGATAATGCCAATACCTACAGCCAGAAGTTGTATTTCGTGATGGGTGCGCATTGTGATATTGATTTCAGTAAGATGAGCATCAGTATCTGGGGTAAGAACCTCACAGATACTAATTACAATACCTTTGCTGTTGATAATGCAGCAACAGGAAAGAAACTGTATTTTGCCCAGCGTGGCAATCCTTTCCAATGTGGTGTTGATCTGAAATTCCACTTTTAGGATTAAATAGAAAAGGAGTTCCGGCATTCTGAAATGCTAGAACTCCTTTTCTTTTTAATCTCATTTGTCTCCTTCCTTTATTTTAATTCTCCATATCCTACCAGCCGGTCGGTGCGGTCGCTCTGAGCCCGATAGTAAACCAGTACATTGTATTTGTTCTGGGTCTGGTAGAAATTTCCTTCTGATGGGAGCAGCCTGATGCTTCCGTCCTCCATCTTCATGAGATACTGATAACTGTAATAACCTTGCTTCATGAAGAGACGTGCGTGATAGGTTTTCGTCATTTCATCATATTCCATCCGATATTCGGGGAGGAAACGGCCGTAGGTCCAATCTGCGTTCAGATAAACATCGCCTGGCAGTTTTGGAGCTTTCAGGGTAAAGTGAATCTGTGCATATTCGCAGGTGTTGTTGTTTTCTACGTTGTCGCTGTTGCGGATATAAAACGAACCTTTGGCAGCTTCATCGTAAACGTAATTGGGGCGAGGGCTGTCAGTCATTACTTTAACCTGATAGTCGCTTCCATCCCAATCTATAGCGTCTATTCCCATGGTTGGATGGTCGGTGTCCAGAAACTCAAACTTTCTGTATTCGTTGCCCGCATCGAAAATCAGAGCTCTTACATGCTGCCAACTCATTTTGCCCGCACTCAGGTAGTCGGGTTTAGGGTTGATGACAGCATTGTCCCATCTTCCGTTCTGAAGCACTACGATGTTCAGCTGATTGGGATGAGTGATTCTCAGCTGACTGTGATCCAGTTCCATTTTCAGTTGCTGGTGGTTTTTCTGGATATCTATATCTGTTGTTGAAGTAGCTTCTAACTTCAGTTTAACCAATGGCTGAGGCTCTGTAATCATCCAGCAGGCTGTAAACATTTTGCCTTCTTCCTCGTTTTCCGCATTGTCGTCATAAACCGTCAGTCTGTAGTTGCCACTCATGGTAAGTTGGCAGTCGGCATTGGGAATTGCCAGATGATAATGAGTGTAAGGATGATTGGTGTTGATGGATTGCTCTACATCTTCAATCATCTGATTGCCGTTGAAGCCTCTCATATAGTCGCTTTCAAAGAGCGAAGAAGATACGTTCCAGTTTGCATCACAATGTTCAATCTTGTAGCTGTACCGATGATAATCGTGCGTCATGTCGTCAAAATCGATATGGATAGGTTCTCCGCCTAGTGACGATACCGGGAGCGATAACCAGTTCGTTCCGCCTACAACCTGTAGGGTTCTGATGCGCTGGTTGAATATCTCGTGCTGCTGCGCCCAGGCAGGATGGATAAACAGAAAGAGAAGGGAGATGATAGTGTATAATTGTTTCATATGGCTTCGTACGTATATATAAAAAAATAACTTGCAGTAGCCTTTTGACAAAGAACTAAATGCAAGCTTAAACAATCTAAATTAATACATGAAAACACTTTTGTAGTCGATAGGGGAATCGAACCCCTATGCCAAGATTGAGAATCTTGTATCCTAACCATTAGATGAATCGACCAACGGTACATTTTCGGACGATAGCTTGCGGAAGGTGGGGGATTCGAACCCCCGGTACGGTAACCCGCACGGCAGTTTAGCAAACTGCTGGTTTCAGCCACTCACCCAACCTTCCAGTCGGATTCTTAACCGAATCAACCAAGCATCGTTCTTTAATGCGAGTGCAAAGGTACTACTTTTTTCTGATTCTACCAAATCTTTTTGCAACTTTTTTTCAATAAAAATGCATTTTCTTTGTAACTCCCACATTATCAGGGGTTGTTTTCTTTCAGTATTATGAGTGCTTTCATTCCTAAAACGAGCAGAGGCGGACTTCTTTCTCAGAAATCCGCCTCTTGTAAAAGAAAGGGCCGCTCGATGATGTGATGAAACTCCGAATGTATAAACATTTGAGAGTTCTCCGCCTTTGTAATCCACCGGCTTTTCAGCTTACCTGCCTAGCAGTTTATGTGGCCCGCCATGAGCAAGAGAATGTCCTCTCGGTTTCAATAGTGTAATTTGATGAGTATCCCGATCGAACCGAAACGACCCTTATTCCTTCTGGCACCCATGCATCATCACGATGCAACGGTGCAAACATCTTAGTCATTATTTGATAATGCAAAGATAATGCAATATTTTGAAACTACCAAATGTTTTAGCTGTTTTCTTCGAATATTTTTTCGAAATATTTTCTCAACTCCGTTTTGTCCTCTATGATATTGCGCAGTTCGTTGAGCGCTTTCTCGTTAGGGGAGTTGGGAATCCATAACCTGATGTATCCGTTTCTTGAATATTTTTCGTCCATGTGCTGGCTGAACCGCTCCCATTGCTGCTCCTTGTCATCATCTGGATTATTTTCTTTGTCATACTGTATGGCGCGCAGAAAAATTTCGTGAACATCAATGTCGCGATCGGCTTCTGCCACAATCTTGCCATAGATGCTGCGAGGTTGACGGCTGGATGAAGCCCGATGGTCCTCAACAGCTTCTTTCATAATTTTGATCTGTTCTTTATTGAACCAGCGCTTCAATCTTGCATCTGCCTGCAGAATCTTACCGCTGGTAATATGATGAATGGCACGCGGACCGCTCATTCCCAGGTCGTGGTAAGCGGCTATTACATACACCATATCGATGTCGGCTCCGGTTACCGGAACCAGTTTCAGAGAGTTTCTGATGACTCGGGTAACATGTCTGAGTCCATGACTTTCGCCAAAAGCATTATATTTGGGGAGAATCTGTTTCTCCACAAAGTCCATGATTTCGAGATTTACCTGTTGTTTCATAGATATTCCTCCACTTTATTTATATAATAAGGTACGCGCGTACCTTATTATTAGTTTATTATTGTTCAATTCGCCATTCCGATGATGATCAGGGATGATACAATGCCGAAACAGAAGATGTTCAGAGCTGTTTTGCCTAGAATTCTGTTCAGTTCTCTGCCTTCGCCTATCTTTTTCATCTCCATATAGGTTCTGTTGTGCAGAACGATATAGAGTGCTGCAAGCGGCAGGAACATGCTGCTGGCTTCATGCTGAAATACTTCGTAGGTGGTTACACCTATTATGGTGATGATTCCCAGATTGCCCAATGCGCAGTATAACCGCTCGGCATTCTTCTTTCCTATGTGAACCACAAGAGTCTTCTTGCCGGCTCTCAGGTCGTTGTCATGATCGCGGTAATTGTTCAGAATGAGCAGCGTATCAACTACCAGTCCGCAGGCTACAGATATGAGAACCGCTTCCAGGCTTATTCCCTGCATGGTTTCGGGCATTACGAGATAGTATGTGCAGCATACGGGTACAATGCCGAAGAAGAGCAGTACCAGAATATCGCCCATGCCCAGATAGCTGAGACAGGTAGTATAGAGAAAACAGAAGACTACGCAACAGATGCCTACGATAACCATTTCCCAACCTCCGAAGAGAACCAGCGGAAGCCCTATGGCACAACCCAGAAGGGTAGTGAGGATGATTCCCCATTTCATGGCTCCCAATGTTATCCAGCCTTCAGCGCAGGCACGTTTCGGTCCCAGCCGGGTTTCGTCGTCATTACCATGTTTGAAGTCGAAATAATCATTCACCAGATTGCTGTCTATCTGCATCACCCATGCAAAGAGCAGGCAGAGTAGGGCTGGCAATGTCTGTATCTGCTGAGCGTCTTTATAGACCAGCGCAATACCCAATAAAACAGGAACAGCCGCCGCCGTCAGAGTCTTCGGGCGAGCGGCTAGATACCATGCTTTTATAGAATTTGTTTCTATCATATTCTGAAAAGATTAAAATTGAATCTCCTGAAATTCTTAAGGAAAATCAGAAAGATTAATTGAAGAAGTTCCAACTTACTCCAATACGGAACACTCTCTCGTTCATCGGATAATGAGGAGCGAAGAAGTAGTTCTTGTCGCCCTGTCCTGCATTGATGTGGCTCATCATTACGAAGAATCGGGTGTGCTTGATGTGAACGTTGGCGTAAACATTGACGATAGGATAGTTGCCTATCTTTACGTTGTTCTCGCCGTTGCCCTGTACCGTATACTGTCCCATGTAAGGTGAATAGTCGGGAGCTTCATAGCTTGTAAAGTAGCGCATGTCAGCACCCAGGTCTACGTTCAGCACCTTTACTACCTTGAACTTGATGTAGAAGTTGGTGTAGGCATTGAAGGCTGGTACTGGCAGAACACTCTCCTTGCTTGAGTGCTGGTAGGTAAACTGGTTTTCCCAGTTCAGAATGCCCAGTCTGAAGTTCTGCTCCAGTTGTGCTGTCAGCAGGTTGATTCCTCCGCTTTCCTGCATTGGTGTAACCATGACTCCTGTTCGCAAACCTTCTTCTGTAATGTCATAGCTCTGCGAGAAGTAGGTGTAGTTCTTGATTTCATCTACAGCCACTCTCAGCTTGGTGCGTGTCTTAGGGAAGGAGAGCGTACCCATGATGCGGGTATGGATGGTCTTGTCGAGATCATTCTCCCACCACAGATGGCGGGCGTGATAGTTGCGGTAATAGAACGATGGGGTTTCTCTATGGAAGAAAGCATCGCCTCTTACCTGAAGCGTGTCGCCCAGGAATGGGATGTTCACGTCTACATTACCATCTATGGCGAGGGTTCCAGCGTCAACCCCCGTCAGTCCTATTTCTGCTATGGCATTGTAGTGGAGTGTCTTGCCTTCCTGCTTGCTCAGCTGTCCGCCTACGCTCAGCACATGCTCGTTGTATTTTTCTAAACCGCCTTCCTTGGTTGGCAGTTCATAGTGACGGAGGTCGTAGCTGGCGAAAGCCTTCAAGCCTGCCTTTGCCCATTTATTAAAACCTTCGAGCATGGCAATGGCGAAGGTATTCTTCATGTGCCAGTGCTTGGTCTGGTCGTAGATGGAGTCGCCGGTCAGCCTGCCTGCATCGTAATATTCTTGCAGATAATAGTCGGCTGGGGTCTGATAAGCTTCGTAAATACGGCGATAGTTGTCAAACTTTACCGTATGGATGAAGCTCGTTACCGGAACATATTCGCTCTTGTAGAAAAGCGAGTCTTCGGCATTTTTCTTCTGGACGGCAAGCAGACTGTCGGCAGCAGCTTTTCCGTTTACTGCGATTCGGGTACTGTCGTTTCTGATGTCCTTTGCGGCTGAGTCTTTAGCCGGTTCATCGCCTGCAATCTTGGCTCCGTCAGGACGGCCGGTGAATTTAGCTCCCTGCTGTTTGTCGTAGGCTTTCTCATCAAATTTCTTGCCTTGTTCCTTGGCTTTCTTTCTGGCTTCTTCCTTCGCATTCTCTTCAGCATTTTCCTTTTTCGAAGCCATGGCAAATTTCTTTGCCTTGATTTCTTCTTCGGTCATCTTTACCTTTCGGCTGAAACCTACGTTGTAGCGGTGGGTAAAGAAGATATGCTGGTTGTCCAGTCGGTTCCAGTTCTGTTCCAGAACGGTAGGAATTTCATTGGTGGCAAACGATTCGGTGTAGATTTCCGGATGTTTGATGTAATCATCGTTGGTAATACCGCCGTTCTCGGTCATCTTCTCATGATTGGTACTGAAGAGGAAGTGTGCCTGATAGCGGTCGCCCAGATAAGATGCCCACATGGTGTATTTAAAGTGGCTGGTACTCTGAGCGTTATAATATCCTCTGCCATACTTGTAGTCGAATCTGAAACCGGCGCCTAGCCTTTTGTTGGCATTTACTGCAAACATGGCCTTGAAGTCGTCTTCTCCCGTCACCTTGTCGCCGCAGCTGTTCAGCGTTATGTTGGTGATAGGTGAGTAGGTGTTGGTGAAGTGGAAGTCGCTTACCGGATTTACGATATAATCGTAGGGCTCTGTAAAGATGAAGTTGCCCTGCGGGTTGCGGCGGTCTATGAAGATTCGGTTCTGTCGGGCAGTACCCATGTTTCCGAGGGTGTTGTATTCGCCTCTCAGTCCTTCCGTGAAGGTTGTGTTCATATACATGTGCTGCAGGGTGTCTACTACCGCAGCCTTTGTGTCGCCGAAGCGTTCGTCTACTGTCCATACCCTGATGCCCTTCGGAATCTCTTTGTCTGAGCCCAGTGAATCGGTGTTCACCTTGCGGTTGGTTTGAGGACGGAACTGTGAATCTTCGTTATAGTTAAAATCGTTTTGTGCCGCAACCGGGAGGGTCGCAGCACAAAATAGGAGTGATGAGAATATAATTTTCTTCTTCTTCATTATTTCTTAAATAGTCGGATACATACTTCGGCAATCTTGAGCACTACACCCACGATGAGTACGATGTAGGCGATATTGCGGCTTTCTTCCAGCTGGGTCCAGAGTATTACCCCCACGATGGCGAGCAGCATGAAGGCGATGTTGAGATAGTTGCGCACCTTCAGCATGTTGTTCTGGTCGCTGTAGGCCAATGGACGGAGCCGGCGGTGCTGTGGTCTTACGGCGTAGCTGGTAGGCTGCTTCTGTTCAGTCTGTTCTACTCCCTGCTCAGCTGTAGGCTGGGCTGTAGCGTTTGCAGGCTGCTGTGCCTCGTTCTGTTGTATCTTGTTGTCTGTATTCTGATTATCCATTTTTTCTTCAACTTATTGTTTTACTAATGCAGCTAACTCTGCGAATATCTGGTCCTTGCGGTCGATGGTGCATCTGCGGAACTTTCCGAAGATCTTAGCCAGGTCGTTCTGCTTCTTGTTGAGCGCAATCTTGTCGCTGATTACCTTTTCTGCAGGTTCCTTGAAACCGGTGCTTCTTCCTTCCTCATAGTTGTAGATGATGCGGCAGAGCGAGAGATTCAGATGATTGTCTGAAATCTTGGCTATCAGCTGGTATTTGAATTCCGTGCGGTCGAGCGAGATGAATGACTGGCTGAAGACGAGCCATTCGTCCATCGTGTTGGCGATGACGTGTTCTGCATCGTTTACCAGTGCTACCCGGCTTGCTATGTTCTGCTCGTTCTGTGTCAGTTCACTCATGTATTTTAATACGATGTCGTAAATCTGCTTGGCAGTTTTTCCGTTAGCATCCGTATCGAGTGTGAATTCTATCTTGTTTTCATCATTATATGTGATGGCGCCTGCCAGATATTTCATGTCCACTTTGGCTGTTGTGCCATTTGCCAGCTTGTTGGCAGGTTTGGCAGCCTCCTTTGGCTTAGCGGCTACGGCAACAGGAATCGCCCATCCCGTGGTTGATGTGGTTGGCTCCTTTGCAACAACTGGTTCTGGCTCAGTAGCATTGCTTTTCTTAGCTTCAGCCTTGGCGCTTGCAGCGTTGATGCTGTCTGCCTGAGCCTTCAGTTTGGCAGCCTGTGCTTTTATCTTAGCCACTTCCAGTGCCTTCTTGGCAGCTTCCAGCTGTTTCTGTGCCTGTTCCAGCTGCTGCTGTTCTTCAGTCAGCACGGTTTGGGCCTGTGCAGTCATCAGCGGGAGGAGCATAAATATGGGGATGATGATTTTTTTCATGTCGAGTTGTTTTTATGAAACTATAAAATGACGGTTCCTGTAGGGGAACTTAGCGGAAGATGAGGGATTCAAACCCCCGATACCCGGAAGAGGGTATACCGGATTTCGAGTCCAGCGCATTCGGTCACTCTGCCAATCTTCCTTTTCTTTAAAAAACAAATGCAAAAGTAATACTTTTTTCTTATTCCACAAAGAAAATGAACATTTTTAACACTAATAACTTGAAAAACGAAAACGCGTAGTGAAAGACATATGTCTTGAGGGAATATTTTCCCCAAGGAGTTTAGGGAAGTTAGAGGGAAGTTAAGAGAAGTTAAGGGACTAATGCCTTTGTGGACATGCCCCAAACTCCCATTCCAAAAGGGCTGTTGTCCCTTAACTTCCCGAACGACCGAAGGGAGTGATAACTTCTATAACTTCTGATATAACTTCTGAACTTGCGAAAGTTAAAATGGTTAGTGTTTGATTTTGAAGATGACGAAGCAAATAGTTTTTTTTATTTTCCCTAACTGGGGATTTTTTTTTCTCCAGTTAGGGAAGTGATTGAAGATGTCTTTTGGGATCATAATCAAATATTCGTAAAATGTCCTTTATTACGGCATGAATCAGCCACGAGATTGCCCATCATGCCGCACATTTCCTTCCGCGAGAGGTCGGATACATGAATTTGGCTCCACTGACGTGTGCTCCGAGAACAGGGAAAATCATCGGAACGATAGGTTCGTGCATGTCATTTGATGCCTGTGAGAGCAAAAGCGACACAATTTCCGTT
>ENA-OPEX01000146-OPEX01000146.1-human-gut-metagenome-genome-assembly--contig:-NODE-146-length-17007-cov-4.095623_pt1 | contig 17007 bp, 14 predicted proteins | sample MGYA00241303_ERZ501540 | MGnify/ENA primary metagenome ERZ501540 (study PRJEB25962, sample SAMEA2042431) | human gut metagenome | biome: human gut; feature: human-associated habitat; material: faeces...
AATTTGTTCGTCTGAGTGGTGGGATAACAAGGTTCTTCCATTTAGTCCAGTTTAAAGCCTTTACTTTTTCGGATAAAAGGATCAATACGATTGCGACAAGCAGAGGAACAATCAATATCTTGTCTACAGCAAGAATGGTTGCAGCAAGACCAATAATTGTAACAAATGTAGAAATGGAAACAATTACATTTTCAAGCACACCAACGAACTTTCCCGGATCTTGTGCCAGTTGAAGCAAATCTTTTGCAAACGGTTTCTCCATTTCAAAATAATCCATTTTTATGGCGGTCATGCCTACTTGCGTGAGAATCTGTTTTTCAAGCAAATCCATATCTTTTCTTAGAATAGGTTCTATCACGGACGAAAGAATTTGCGTGATTCCAAGAGAGACCACAAGCGCTCCAACAAATATAGCTGTCAGAGTCCAGTTCTTGTCTATAATAATGTACTGTACGATATATCGCAAAAAAATTACAGTAGTTAGACTTTGTGCGATATCCAACACCACTTTAAAGATATTCAACGCATAAATCCTCTTATTTATTTTCCATATAAACTTTAGCAAAAAAAACAAATTGGATAAGATGGGAGTTTTTTTCTTGCTCATAAAACTATGATTCCTTTCTCCTGAAAATTAAAAGGCAGCGACAATCACGTTTTATAGTACAGGGATTGCTTCATGAACATATCTTCATAAATTCCTTGTTTTTGTAGTAGCTTATCATGTCCACCAACAGAGTCAATCTTTCCTCCATCAAACACATAAATAGAATCACAGAATTTTGTTGAAGACATTCGGTGCGAGATAAAGATGGTGGTTTTATTTTTTGTGAGTTGACTGATTTGTTCATACATACGCTGTTCTGCAATTGCATCTACTGCTGCAGTTGGTTCATCCAAAATAACAATAGGTGAATTTTTATAAAGAACTCTGGCTAGTGCTAGTTTCTGACCCTCGCCACCTGAAAGCTCAATTCCATCTTCACTAAAATCTTTATTAATATAAGTCTCATATCTGTCAGGGAGTAAAGATATCTTATCTTCAAGACCGCTGTCTCGTGTTGCCTCATCTAGCTTTGCTATATCATCTTCACCAGAAAGTATAATGTTGTCCTTAAACGTGAAGGAAAAAATTTTATAATCCTGAAAAACGACAGATATGATTTTTGCATATTCAGAGGAAGAAATTTCATTTATGTCTGTTCCGTTTAGTAGTATTTTTCCAGTTGTCGGCTGATAAATTTTACATAAAAGCTTTACGAAGGTGGTTTTCCCCGATCCATTAAGGCCAATGAGCGCTACCTTTTCTCCAGTGCAAATTTTTAAGCTAATATTTTGCAATGCGAAGGTATTTGAATTTGGATACTTAAAACTTACATCTACAAACTCGATATCATAACTACCTTCTTTTTGGGATGAAGTTTGTGCAAGAAGCGATTTATTAGAAGAGGTTACGTTTTCTAGATATGTCTCGTAATCTTTTACATATACTGAAAACATGTTCAGACGATTTACACTTGCTAACAGTCCTCCAACAGCCTGAGCAAAAGCAAGCATTGTCCCAATATACATTGTCATTTGCCCAATTGAAATAGAGCCATTATATGCAAGATATACAACATATCCATACGAAACGGCATTAATTATCGCTAATAAAACTGTTTCAAAAAAGTTAAGCTGGCAGAGTTTTTTTGTATGTGCACTTAACTTTTGATTATATTCTTTTACCTCTTTATCAATTTTATCGCTTGCCCATTTAGATGCTTGATTGATACGCATTTCTTTTGCATATTGAAAATCAATGAGAATCTCAAAAAGATAGGTAAGCTTTCTCTGAGTCTTGGAGATATTTTGGTCATATTCGTATTTGTATCGTTCTCTTTTTTTCTCAAATTCATAATTGCATATTGCAATCACAAAGAAGACGAGATAGATTAGAACATGCAGCCTTACCATGATGAAAGAAAAGCCAATGACTAAAAACAGATTAATAAAAAATCCAGACAAATCATCTGCTACGAATCCATTTGCAGTTACATTGCGGCGCAGTTTTTCTTGTGTATTGCGAATTTCATCATTTTCCTGGTCTTTATACTCCATTTTCACATAATGAAATGCGTAATCCAAAGCTGTATTTGCATCACCTTGGTTATACGCCTTTAAAATATAAGGGGTAATAGCGGCTCTGAAAATCTGAATGCCAAAAATTGCAATTATTAATATGGCTAGATGAAACATAGTCTGTCTAATTGATGACCTGTTTGTAATATCATCAATAAAATATTGAGGGAGAAGGATTGAAGAAAAGGCTTTCGCGATTTCAAGAATAACAAGAAAAAATGTAGGCACAAATACTGCGGGATTTAATTTCTTGGTGTATTGTAGCATAAAACGAATTCCATGCCAAAAATTTTTAAATCGTTTTTTCATTATAAAATATATGTTGCATAGCAGCATAAGACTAATCGAGACGTTTGGTCTTGTGCAGACTATGCAATCACTCCTTTCTGTTGTTAAGAAGTGGTTTTGTGTAAATATTACGGTGTTTCTGTTATCTATGATTCTTGGGAAAAATATGAAATAATCTCATTTGTTAAGTCCATCATCTGGGCTTCTTCTCCCAAAAGAAATGTAGGTAAATTAAAATGATCATATAGATCTTTTTTACATTCTGGAATGATTCTTTTGAAATAATATTGCTTGGACCCACGGGTCCCGCCCAGTCAAAGGTCTGTAACACGGGAAAAAGGCAAAGTGCAATTACTTCACATTCAACGGTTGATTCAAGAAATGAGATCGTTTTTTCAATATATTCATAAGTATCATTCATGGAAATACTTAAAATAATAGCATCGGGGCGCGTGCCCATTAAAAAATTTGTTTGAAAAATATTATAATAGTAGAGATGGTTCGGATAGATATTCACACTAGCGGATTGGGATCCAACCAAGATAATATCACACCGGGTATCCTCCAGTTTATGTATAGTTTCGTTTAGATATCTTATAACATCGTAATCGTGTATGCGCAAAGAATAAACACTATTATATCCGATAGGGAAAACATACTCCATTCCAAAAAGTAGTGCACTTGGTTCTGTGCCGATTTGACCTACCTTAAAGCCTTTATTCCGCAGACAGTTTCTCAAAGTGACTTGTAAAGTGAATTTGCCTTGGCGTCCTCCTGTGCCGAAAACTCCAACTACGGGGACAATATTTTCGTGTAGCTTTTCATATCGAAAAGGAGGGAGATGTTCTGGCAGTATTGTTGGACTTTGCACTCTCTTATTGTTTTTCACGATTTGACCTAAGTCGTCAAAAGAATATATCTGCTTATTATGCCGTAGCGCTTCTGAAATCAGGTTATTTTTGAAGTCATACGATTTCATTTGCAATATAAGCATGTCGATATGACCAAGAATCAATGTGTCAAAGCTGTCCCAATCGATTTTTTCAATGTTCTTGATAATATGCCCTGAGGAGTCACTCTTGACTTCTTTGTTAGTGTTCTTTCCAACTCGCAACGAATATTTTGTATCATATACATCAGTGATTTCAAAGTCCAGTTTATCTTCGAATCGCAAGATACTATGCATTTCTTTGTTAAAAGGAAACAGGGCAGCTTTTTTTATTTTAAATATGTTATTGGGCATAACTGGAACACAAGTATTCGTATGTATTTTTTTTGCACTTACAAATTAACATCAATATCAAAAGTATTAAAGTTTCAGAAAATCAACTTTTATTCGCCAAAGTAATCATATCGCAATCAAAAGTAATACCAATATATAAAAATAGAGAAAGATATTCACATTGAAGAACTAAAAAGCGTTAGACAAAATGTTAGACACACTGAAATTTCAAACTGTTTTAAAAAATGAAAAAGCCCTGAACCCGTTGAGGCTCAAGGCTTCTGAGATGGCTCCCCCTGTTGGACTCGAACCAACGACCCTGCGGTTAACAGCCGCATGCTCTACCGACTGAGCTAAACAGGCATTTGTTTTTCAATGCTTGTTTATAATAATCTTTCCGAGAGAATTTGTCAACGATTTTTTGTATTTATGCACCACTCTATTTATTATTTTTTACTCTCGCCGCGCAAAACGGATTTTTGAAACTTTAATTGTTTTTTAACAGTTGTATGTTTTTATAAGATAACGATTATATGCGAGGTGTATGTATGAGCGAAAAAGATATGAAAAACTCTGCACCGAAAATCAACACGAGATTGCGCCACAATATTTTGGAAATGCCGAAATGTATTTACAAGGCGAGCGGAATCGTAATTTACGGCCGTCGTATAAAGAGCATAGTTTTCACGACGGATCTTGCGATTATACGAAACTGTGACGCGGACGCGGTGTTTGCCGTGTACCCTTTCACCCCTCAACAAGTGATAAGCGACGCGATAATAAAAGCGTCTTACATACCCGTATTTTGCGGCGTTGGCGGAGGCACGACCAAAGGACTGCGCACGGTTGCGATTGCAAAAGACGTAGAATCGCAAGGCGCGATGGGAGTTGTTCTAAACGCACCCGTATCAAATCTCAACCTCTCTGCCGTTGCAATGGCTGTGGACATTCCCATCATTATCACAGTCACGAAAAAAGACACCGATATATTATCGAGAATCGAAAGCGGCGCGACGATTCTGAACGTGGCGTGCGCGCAGGACACACCCGAAGTGGTTGCGAGTATAAGGCAAAACTTTCCCGATATTCCGATAATTGCGTCGGGTGGGAAAACGGAAGAAAGTATTTTGAAAACCATCGAAGCAGGCGCAAACTCAATCACTTACACGCCGCCTTCGACACAGGATTTATTCAAAGAAATGATGTTGAAATACAGAGAAACCTGAATATCGGGTTTCTTTTGTTTTTTTTACACAATAAACGGTTTATATAAACAAATCAACATAATAAAACCGCAGTTTTGCAAATTTTACGCTTTTTATATTTTTATTTTTTACGGCAGTTTCGGTTGCCTTGATTTATTAAAACATAATATTAAAAAAAATAAAAGTCTTATTTATATATAGTGTGATATAATATAGGCATTATGAAAGAAGTTATTATCGACGCGCTTCTGGATAGTTTGAAAATATTTGCGGTGGTGGTTGTTTTCCAATACATCATTGCGCTTATCGAGCCGAAACTGTCCGAAAAAATATCCCTAAAAGGCAAACTCGCACCGCTGATAGGCGTGAGTATTTCACTGTTGCCTCAATGCGGATTCAGCGTGGTCGCAACGGATTTATATCAAAAAAGGCACATAACCGTCGGCACGTTGATAGGCGTATACATTGCAACAAGCGACGAAGCGTTGCCTATATTTTTAGGCACGCCGGACAAGGCATTGCACGTATTGCCGCTTATTGCTTTGAAGTTTGTTTTGGGTCTTGCGTTCGGATATATCATAGACCTTGTTCTTTCAAAGAGCAGAAAGAAAGTTGAACATCACGTTGCGCACTGCAACGAAAACTATAAGATTAAACTCACAGATTGCGACGGCGCGGAACTTGTTGAGAATAAGAAAGATGAAAAGACAGATTGTTGTTGCGACGAGTGTAAAGAATGTGAAGAGTTCGAGAAAGAAACCAACAACTTAAAGCAACAAGAAAAGGATTCAAAGAAGTCGGATAAGACGGAAAATTCCGAAAAGAAAGACAAAATCGACAGATTTTTGATACATCCCCTTCTTCACTCGCTCGAGATATTCGCATACGTTCTCGTGGTGAATCTTATATTCGGCATAATCGTGAACAAGGTCGGCGAAGAAAATCTGATAACCTTCCTTACGTCAAACAAATACCTTGCGCCGCTGCTTGCAGTTATAGTGGGTGCGATTCCGAACTGCGTTTCGTCCGTCGTGATAAGCGAACTTTACATTATGGGCGGACTCGGATTCGGCGCGACTCTCGGCGGACTTTGTATGAACGCGGGCGTTGCGTTCGTGTATCTGTTCAAAGACGTGAAGCACACAAAACGAAATCTTGCGGTGTTTGGCGCGATGTTTGCGATAAGTCTCGTTATCGGATACGTTTTCTCGCTTGCATTCTCGTTTTCGAGCCTGAATTTTTGACAATAAACGGGACTTGTTGACAAATGCGAACGAAGGTGTAAACTTTGTTGATAACCTAAGGATAAATATCAACATATCTACACGATGAAAATGACAATATATTGCGATAAAACAAATTTGCGATTGCAAGACATTGTGGTTGATGAATGATTTTCCACTTGTCAACATCGCTTATTTATGTTATCATTATTAAAGAAATAAACAATAATAAATATACAGGCGGAATATGAAACTTATTTGTCAAGGAAACGAATTGAGCGACGCTCTCGCAAAAGTTGTAAAGGCACTTCCCGTCAAGAGAAACAATCCTATTCTCGACGGTGTAAAACTCACGGCATTGGGCGATACACTCACCATTTTTGCAACCGATCTCGAACTTGCCATCGAAAAGAAAATCAACGCGCAAGTGCTTATCGAAGGCGAAATCGTCGTGCCCGGAAAACTCTTTGCCGACTACGCCAAAAAGATCGAAGAAGAACAAGTCGAACTTGACGGAACGGACAGTTCGAAACTCATCATCAAATATTTGGACAGTGAACTTCAAATCAAATGTATGAGTGCGGACGAATATCCCGTTTTCAAAGAAGTTGACACTCAAAACTCTTTTATCATTCTCAAAAAAGAATTGAAAGACATCATATCCAAAGTTATATTCAACGTCGCTGTGGACGAAGCGAGACCTTCCCTTCGCGGCGTATGCCTCAACGTCAAGGAAGAAGAAGTCGAAGCGGTTGCTTCCGACGGATACAGACTTGCTCTTTCAAAAGCGCAAATCAAAAACAACGGCGTCGTTGACAAAATCATCGTTCCCGCAAAGAGTATGAACGAACTTTCTCGTCTTATCGACGACGGCGAGGAAACAATCACCGTGTATGTTGAGAAAAACTACATTATGGTGGACCTTTTCCACACCAAAATTGTAACAAGACTCATCGGCGAGGATTACATCAATTACGAAAAGATCATCCCGAGCGTGTTTACAACAGAAGTCACAGTTGACAAAAAGTTGTTTGAAAACGCAATCGACCGTGTGTCTCTCATCAACCGCACCGAAAAGAAATCCTACGTCAAAATGGAAATCAAGGAAGATTCCATATCCCTCAACGCACACAGCGACGACGGCGAAATCAACGAAAAAGTCACTATCGGACTTAAAGGCAAAGACCTCACCATCGGTTTTAATTCCAAATACATCATCGACTGTATGCACGCAATCGACGAGCCGTTTGTGACTCTCAACTTCACCACTTCCACGGCACCCGGAATTATCAAGGGGGAAGGCGATAGGTGGTTATACTTGATATTACCGCTCAGAGTGATTGGTTAACAACAGCACTAAATCGCGCCTAATTTTGTCAGCACCTCTTGTCTGTCAACTCATTTACGAATTGTAAATTAGGGTTGCCATTCAAGAGGTGCTTTCGCATTATGCATCGATTTATCGCAGTTTTATTAGAGAAGTGTATCGAAAGCGACTAACTTCTGCAACGCCATTTTCGATTTTACGAAAGTGGCGTTTTTCATACATATAATTATTTAATCAAAACGTCCCCCTTCCTCACGTGTTTGGACTTCGGCGTTTGCAAAGCAATCCGCCTCGTTCGCTTTGGCTACAACACATTCACAGGATGTGTTGTTTAACGCGTCGCGCCCATACCGCCGTTCAAATATTCCGCTTGCGCACAAAGTGCGCACCCACCAAGCAGATAATTTGGTGAAACTGTGGCTTGACTCTTTATCCCTGTATGAACTGATAGTGCAAATTATCTGCGCGGTTAGCAGAGCAATAAATCTAGCGAGGCTTTCGTCAATACGCAAAATTGCGTGTTGCCATTGCCTCAGCGATGATTTTTGCTATTTAAGGCTTCGCCTTCCTCAATTATTAATTATTAATTAACAAAACGTATCCCCCTATTTTTCCCGAAATCTTATAAAAAACCTCGCGATAAATTTTGCGAGGGTTTTTTATAATTATATATAATTATAATTCGTTTGTTTTACACTCAGCGCAAAGTTATGCGTTCACTTTGAGAGAAGCAAGCGAAGAAGCGATTTTCGAGGCGAGACGAGCGTTGTTGTATACGAGTTGAATGTTTGCTTCAAGACTCTTGCCTGCCGTGAGTTTTTGGATTTTATCGAGCAAATACGGCGTGGTTTGTTTACCGTGTATGCCGAGTTTTTCACACTCTTCGAGGGCTTGCGCGATGTTTTGGTTGATGTAGTCTGCGTCCATAGCGTATTCGTCGGGAATGGGATTCGTTACAAGCATACCGCCGTTGAGTCCGACTTGATTTTTTGCAAAGTACGCCGCCGCGATTTCTTGGGGCGTGTCGATGCGATAGTCAACCTTGAATCCGCTTTTTTGCGTGTAAAACGCAGGCATATCTTCAGTCTTGTAACCGACGACTGGAACACCTCTCGTTTCGAGACATTCGAGGGTCAAACCGATGTCGAGAATGGATTTTGCGCCGGCGCAGACGACCATAACGCTGGTCTGTTGAAGTTCGTCAAGGTCTGCCGAGATGTCCATAGTGGTTTCCGCTTTTCTATGCGCGCCGCCGATACCGCCCGTTGCGAACACGTCGATTCCCGCAAGGTGAGCAATGTACATCGTTGCCGCAACCGTAGTTGCGCCGTCCTGTCCTTTTGCCACGATAAACGGAATGTCGCGCCTCGAAACTTTTGGCACGTTAAGTCCGCCCTTCCCCAGTCTTTCGATTTCCTCTTTTGAGCAACCGACGGTGAGTTTGCCGCCGATTATTGCGATGGTTGCAGGGATTGCGCCGTTTTCGCGCACGATTTGTTCAACACTCAAAGCCGTTTCCACGTTCTTTGGATAAGGCATACCGTGAGATATAATCGTGGATTCGAGCGCAACGACGGGTTTGTTGTTTGCAAGCGCGTTTTTGACTTCTTCCGAAACGTTAAGATAGTTGTTGATTTGCATATTTATTCCTCTGAAATTTTATTTTTCGTCGTTATTTTTAAGTTATTTTTTGCGTTATTTTGTTTCTGTTTTTCCGCAAAAAAACGCCGTTTTTTATTGATTTTTACTGTAAAAAATCGCTTATTTTACACCGTTTTTATTGACGATTTCAAACGCTTTTTCCGCCGACAGTTCCTTACATACGGTGTCTATCGAAGATACCGTGATTGTAGCGCACGCCGCCGCAAACGCCGCGCTCGATTCTGCGGACATTCCTTTTGCGAAACCGTAAACAATGCCCGACATAAAACTGTCCCCTGCGCCCGTCGTGTTCTTTACGTCGGTCTTGTAGAACGGAACGTGTGTAAAGTTGCCGTTATTATAACAATACGACCCCTTTTCGCCACAACTTACGAAAATCGTGTCAATATTTCTTTGCGCTATGACTTTGCAAGCGGCAAGAGCGGACTTTTCGTCTTTGACTTCTATGCCCGACAGAATTTCCGCTTCGTACTCGTTGGGTTTTATACAATGCAGATTTTTGATTTTGTCGTTTGCGATGACCGTCTTTTTTGCAGAAACAGTGTCGAGAAAAATCGGCACATTGACGTTATCTATCAAAAAGTCGAGGCAGTTGGGAATATTCGTGTCCGTGACGACGCATTGCGCGCCGTTGATGACGTCGAGATTTTTTGCAAGAAATTCGGGCGTGAGTTTGTCGAGAATACCCATCGAAGCAACGCCAACGAACATATCGTTGTCGACGTCGTTGACGGAAACGTAACACGACGACGGCTCGTCCACTACGAGGCTGTGCGAAAGGTCAATTCCTACAGAGAGCGCGTTCTGCTCTATCATATGGGCGTTGAAATCCGTGCCTAAAACGGTGATTAGCACGACATTCAAGCCAAGCCTTGCGAGGTTTTCTGCAATATTGCGAGAAACACCACCGCACGATAGCGATGTTACGCCGGGGTTGCTGTCTTTGGTTTTGATTTTCGTGAATGTGGTGCAGGTTATATCGACGTTAGAGCCGCCTATAACGCAAACGTATGGCTTTTTCATACTTCTATTTTATTGCCGCAAATGTGCAAAGTCAATCCGCAAATTTTAATTATATATATAATTAAACGACTTTTAATCTTGTTTGCCTTGATAACTTCCTTTTGTTTGACAAAACGATTGTAATTGAAAATATCGCGCGCGTATGATATACTTTTTTTGAAAAGGCGAGATGAAAATGAAAAGCAAAAAACATCAGAAATTATACGAACACTACGTTGACGTTATGGGCAAAGAACCGATTTTCAGTCTGCAACTGAAAAAGGACGTTTTGTCCGACGTTGCCGAGCAAATGAAACCCGTCACGACTTACGTTTTCGAGCCGACGGACGAGTTGCCGTTCTGGAAACTTTGCACGATAGGCGCAAGCGATTACGTTATGCCCGAGCGCGAAATAGGCTGGGGCAGAAAAGCAAATCGCCGCAACGAATACGTGATGTTCATATCCCCCGAAGTCGAGGTTTCCGACCCGACGGGCAACGAAAACGCGGATACGGGTTGGCTTTTTCTCAACTCTCTGCTTTGGGCAACCGCCGAGTATGCGTTTAATGAAAAGGACAATGTAACCGTTTCGGATACGATAGATATGGGACTCGACGGCAAATATCGCGGCGTCGTGCTACTACTGCCGGAAGTGTTCAAAACCCCGCGTATTGTGAAGTGCTATATAAGCAAAAATCAGTATATTTCGATATTTCAGGTTATGCCCGTTACGAAAGAGCAACTTGCAAAGAAAATCAAAAAAGGCACGAACGGCATTTATTGGCTTATGGAACAGTTTTACACGCACGACGACGATTACAAACTTATATCGTCCAAACCGTTTGCAACGTTGTAATAATGGGAGATGTAAAATGAGGTTTAACTTGTTAAAGCGAGAAACAGAGCATATAGGAAAAATTACTACTACAAAGAAACGTGTTGTAGTAATATCGTTAGTTGTTGTTTTGCTTATTCTGTCTGCTACAATGTTAGCTTGTTGTACAAAAAAGCACTATGATCCCAAATATTTGACGGATAGTTGTGAATTGAAGGTTAAAGACTTAAACACTTCAAATGAATTTGATTTTGATAAAGTATATAGTAAAGAGAGCGTTGAAATTTATCTTGGTTCAGACATTAAAGACGATAAAACAATAGACTTTTTAATAGAAAACTCGATTGGCGCATATTCTTTGATAAAAAGTAACACCTTGCTAAAAACAGATTTTACCGTTATAATAAGCGATAATTTTGTTTCTAATTGTGGGATTAACGAAACGTTAGGCTTGTGCATTTCATTACCGTCAAAAACATCTTATGAAGAAATTGTAAGTTGGTTTTTATATTCGCAAAATATAGAAAGCGATTTACCGTTTGGTGTTTATGCGGGTATTTCCGCATTGCTGACAAATTCGCCTCTTTGCGAAAAATTTCCTTTATCCGTTATCAATAAAAACTCTATATACTCCGACTTACAATTTCCGTTGTATGAAATCGACAATCTTGCAGATGACGAACGAAAAATCGCATTCAGTTTTGCTAAACGCCTTATAGAAGATTTGTTATCCGATAATAAAACGTATATCGACATTCTTTCTATGAGTAAAGACGATTTGAGTTCATTTTTATCTGAGAAATACGGCGTCTGTTTACCCGAATATTCGTTTGAGCCATATTCAAAAGAATACGAATATAAAGTTAAACAAGGCTGTTTCACCTATTATATCAACAGAGAATATAACGATATAATATTGCCTGCCGATGTTTTTTCTACAAAATACAGTGTTTTAACCGATTGGTTAAAAGATAATACTAAAACTACAAAAGAAAGCGACGAAGTGTTCAACATAAGCAATATGTATGACATTAACGTCTATTTGGACGATGGTCTAAAATCTACAGGTATTACGGGGTATGCGTATAGCGATTACATCAATATGTATTCTGTCGGTTCTTTTTCGCACGAATATATTCATCATATATTGTTTTATCTTGGGAAAAGCGGTTATGCGCGTGAAGTGATACCCGAAATGCACGCAAGCACATCAAAGTATGCTATGGCAATGTGGTATTATCTGTTTACGGGGCAAGCAAAGAATTTTCCTTATAACAAAGAAGTAAAAGAAAAAGAAACATATTTGCAAACTTTGACATTGTATAAAAAATACAAAGTCAAAACACCGACGGTTGATGATTTTGATTTTTGGTTATTTGCCGATTGTTTTTCGGCAATTTATACCGAAAAAGGAACGACTTTTATACACCGTGTGCAAACTGATAGTTTGGCATATTATATCGCAAGAGTTTATGGCACTAATTATGTTTGGCAGATCAATATGAATACTCAAATTGTAATAGAGGGTAAACCGTATTTAGATGTTGTCGATGAGTGGTATAATTACATAAAATCGCTAAATCATTAACTGATCAGTAAAAAGGTAATATGAACACTATAAACGATAAAATAAAAAAATACAAGCAACTCGCCGAGAAGAAACCCAAATATTACGTCTCTATCGGCGATTTATATTCCGATGACGGCGATTTCAAAACCGCAACGACGTACTATCAAAAAGCCGTCGACAACGGCGTTTTGGCATATACTGTTCTTGGCGACACTTGGGGCTACCGCTCTCAATACAAAAAAGCGTTCGATGTTTATACGGAGGGTGCAAACAAAGGCGAAGCGGAGTGTTTTGCCCGTCTCGGATTTTGCTATGAAAACGGTTATGTAAAAATCGATATTCAAAAAGCAATCGAGTGTTACGCCAAAGCCTCCGATTTGGGTGTGGCGGCAGCGGCAAGATCTCTCGGCGAATTGTATTATTTCAATACTCCGATTGAAGATACCGAGATCGAAAACGTTAAAAAAGCGTTGAAATATTACGAGCGTGCTTTTTACCTCGGAGATATAGAGGTTGCAAAAAAGATAGGCTTTATCTACTTAAACAATGAAGAACTGAAAGACGTTCCCAAAGCCATAGAGTGGTACGAAAAAGGATTGAGCCTCGGCGAATACTCGCTTAATTTCGATTTGGCTTACGTTTATCTCAATGACAGGTTTGTTCCGCACGACTACAAAAAAGGTTTGAAATATCTTTTGGACGGCGTAGAGCACAACGACCCCGAGAGTCTTTATATGTATGCGCGCGTTCGTGAAACGGGTATGTATAAAGTCGAACCCGACAAAAAGGCATATATTTATTATCTCAAAAAAGCGGCGAGGCTCGGTCAGGACGACGCTTTGCTCGATTTGGGTTACTACTATTACAACAAAGGCAATTTTGACGACGCGCTCGACTGTTTTGCGCAGTGCGATTTGGATTATGTCGGCGTTTATTGGTGTATGGCGACGATTTACGAAACCAAAAAAGCCGATTACAAAAACGCATTGTTCTATTATCGAATGGCGGCGGAAGAGGACTTCCCCGACGCAATCGAACGAATGGCGGAAGCGTATCTCGGCGACGAATTAGGGCTTGAAAAGGACGAGAAAACCGCCCTCAAACTGTTCAAGAAAGCCGCAAAACTCGGCAACGCCGCCGCTCAGTATAATCTCGGAATGGCGTATGCGTGCGGATATTACGGCGTGACGCCCGACAAAGAAAAGGCAGTATTTTGGCTCAAAAAGAGCGCAAAAGGCGAAAATCCAATGGCGTGCCTGCAAATGGGACTTTACAACCTCTACACCATCAAAACGGACAAGGCGTGCAAGAAAGCGTTTGAGTATTTCCAAAACGCGTACTATCTCGGCGAGGAAGAAGCGGTGATAAATCTCGGACTTTGTTATCTGCAAGGAAAAGGTGTGGAAAAAAATTCGAAAGAAGCGGTAAAGTGCTTTGCGGAAGCGGCGAAAAGGACAAATTCGGGCGTTGCGTATTACAATCTCGGCTTGTGCTACGAAAACGGATTCGGCGTAAGAAAGGACTACAAAAAGGCAATCGAAGCGTACTGCAAAGCGGTTGAAAACGGCGAGAGCGCAGGACTTGTCGCAATCAAAAATCTTTATCTCAAGATGAACGGAACCACAGAGAAAAAGGACTGATAAACACAAATTTTATAACGAAAAAAAGCGTGCTTTTCGCACGCTTTTCGCTTTGTTTTTTATTGTTTTTTTACCGCTTTTTTGCTCGATTATCTGTTGAGAATCATATTTTTGATGTCCGCAACCGTGACTTTGATACGGGGATTCGATTTGATTTCCTCGCTGACTTTGTCGCGAGCGTGGATAACCGTCGTATGATCCCTGCCCCCGAACATCTCGCCGATTTGCACGAGCGGCATAGGCAAAAGTTCGGTGATAAGATAGATTGCAATCATTCTCGGTTCGACGATGTTTTTGGTTTTCTTCTTGGATATAATGTCCGCAGACGAGATTTTGAAGTATTTGCAAACCGCGTCCACGATTCCGCTTGCGTCGATGGTGTCGTTCTTTTCCTCGATAAAGCCGCCGATAGCCTCTTTTGCAACGTCTATAGTGCAAACCGAACTGTTTGTGAGAGAACTGTAAAAAATAACGCGGTTGAGCAAGCCTTCCATCTCTCTGATGTTGGACGGCGCGATTTCGGCAATGAACTCGGCAACGTCGTCTTTAAGCACGAATTTGGATTGAGCGGCTTTGTTTTTGAGGATTGCAACTCTCGTTTCGGTGTCGGGAACTTGAATATCTACGGTAAGTCCGCAACCGAAGCGCGTGCGCAGTCTGTCCGAGAGCGTCGTAAGGTCTTTCGGCGCGCGGTCGGACGTCAAAATAATCTGCTTGTTGTCTTGATAAAGGTCGTTGAAAATGTGAAAAAACGCCTCTTGCGTCGCTTCCTTGCCTATCAAAAACTGAACGTCGTCCACCATAAGCACGTCGCAAGAGCGGTATTTTTCTCTGAACTTGTTGTTTTCCTCGTTGGACTTGTTGCGTATAACGTTGATAAGTTCGCTCACGAGTGCTTCCGCGCTGACGTAAAGAACGTTTACGTTCTTTTTGTACTTGAAAAGATAGTTGCCTATCGCATGCAAAAGGTGAGTTTTGCCAAGACCTACGCCCGAGTAGATAAACAACGGATTGAAAGTCGTGCCGGGGTTTTCGGCTATGGTTTTGCAAGCGGCGAGCGCGTACGAGTTGGATTTTCCCTCGACAAAGTTTTCAAAAGTGTACTTCTCTTGGAACGGGCATTTCTTTTTGCCCTTTTCTTCGGGGGTAAAGTTGGTGACAAAGCCTTGATCTTCGATAAAGACCGTCTGTTTGTTCAGATATTCCGCTTTTTTGTCGGGGGTGATTATAATAACGTCGGTGATTTGAGGATTGTGAGAAGACACAACCTCTTTGATTGCGTCGCGATATCTCGAATCTATGGTCTTTTTTGCGTTTGCGGAAATGGTCGCAAGCACGATTGCGTTGTCTACAAAGCACACCGGCTCTAATTTGTCAATCCACACCTCGAAACTTATCGCTTGTATTGAAATTGACAAATCGTTTTTTGCGTCTTCCCAAAATTCTTCTATATTAATCATAAAAACGATTATACCAAAATCGACAACTTTTTCAAGCAAAAAATCCGAAAAGAAAACTTAAACACAAGATGTTGAAAAAAAATTACGCTCGGGTTATACTTGTTGTGTATGAAAATTCTTTCGCTGGAACTCAAAAATTTCAGAAATTATCCCTACGCCATCGTTGACTTCGACGACGGGTTGAACGTCCTTTTCGGAAAAAACGCCAGCGGAAAGACAAATATGCTCGAAAGCGTGTATCTTTGCTCGGTTTTCCATTCCCCTCGCACAACCAAAGATAAGGAAATGATTTTGCTCGGACAAAGCAAGGCGCAGGTGAAACTCAATATCGAAAAGAGATTCAGAAAACATACGATTTGCTTGCAAATCGACGAGCAAGGCAAAAAGAAAGTCGCAGTGGACGGCATTCCCGTAAATCGCGCGGGCGAACTGCTCGGTATACTCGGCGTGGTGTTCTTTTCCCCGGACGAAATGAAACTGGTAAAGGAATCGCCGTCCGAAAGGCGTCGCTTTTTGGACGTTGGGCTTTCACAACAGCAAAAGGCGTACTTCCTCGCCCTTCAACGCTACAACAAAACCCTCAAACAAAAAAATAACCTTCTCAAAGAATATCGGTTCAATCCGAACGTGGACGATATGCTCGACGTGTGGGATACCGGACTTGCAAAGGAAGGCGCGATTATCATCGAAAAGCGTATTGAATATATCGCAACTCTCAACGATGCGGCGGGAAAATTCCATAAAGCGTTGAGCAGCGAAAAAGAAACGCTCACCCTCTCGTACGAAAGCGGCTCGAAAACCGACGTGCAAAAGGACTTGCAAGAGGAACTTTACAAAGCCATAGTCGCGGCAAGACAAAAGGACAAGGAACTCGGATTCAGCACCGTAGGTCCGCACCGCGACGATATAAAAATCGAGATAAACGGCAAAGACAGCCGCAAGTTTGCCTCGCAAGGTCAGCAACGCACCATTGCGCTTGCAATGAAACTCGGCGAAGTGGTAATCTACAAAAAAGAGATAGGCGAACCGCCCGTCCTGCTTCTCGACGATGTGCTTTCCGAACTCGACAACACGCGCCAGACGTTGCTTTTGGAAATGACCAAAGGTTTTCAAACCATACTCACCTGCACCGAATACACGTTGCCGAATAAGGCAAAAAAAATAAGAATAAACGAAGGAACGGTAGTCGAAAATTAATAATTAATAAGGAATAATTAATAATTGCGGGTGGGGTTTTACCCCACACCCGAAAAACAACAAAACACGCACTTTAAGTGCGTGTTTTGTTATTATAAAACTCAGTTTTAGTTTTTTATCAAAAAAATCTTCCTCTACAAGAGTAATCGTCACATACTCTAAATAAAATTCCCCCTTCCTCACGTGTTTGGACTTCGGCTTTTGCGAGGCAATCCGCCTCGTTCGCTTTGGCTACAACACATTCACAGGATGTGT
>ENA-OPEX01000153-OPEX01000153.1-human-gut-metagenome-genome-assembly--contig:-NODE-153-length-16701-cov-2.187432_pt1 | contig 16701 bp, 19 predicted proteins | sample MGYA00241303_ERZ501540 | MGnify/ENA primary metagenome ERZ501540 (study PRJEB25962, sample SAMEA2042431) | human gut metagenome | biome: human gut; feature: human-associated habitat; material: faeces...
GCAGCACGATTTTAGTATCTATGACGAATAGAAAAGACCAGGTAGCTAAGGTGAACCTCACCCGGGTCTTTTCATTATTTTTAAATATGCCCCTTCCTATTTATTAACATATTTGATTCCGCCCTGCTGAATCACCAAGCCTTTGGCATTCTTACCAACCTGCATTCCCAATGAATTAAACAACTTACGAGCCTTCACTGGAGTGGTACGGGCCAATTCGGTAATGCTAGTATTTACATTGTCCACACCATAAATAATAGTCTGTTCCTGACCGTCTTTATCAGTATTCACTGTCATATAGAGTTTTCCGTCCAACTTGATGAAATGGAGGTCATAACTGCCATCTGGCAGGTTGACTATTTCTTCGCCATCCTCTCCTATAACTGAGATATAGCTCTCGTAGGCCTTGTTCTCTCTACTGATAGAAATGGCTACAGGAGAGTTTCCTGACAGGCCATTAATTTGGTAAGGAGATTCTGAATTCTGTACTCCACTGTTGCCATCGGATGCAACTTCTCTGTAAGATTGGGTAACAAACTCAAACTTTTCATCCTGGTTAAAGAGGTTTTGAGTAACATAGCTATCAAAACTCTCAGCACAGTTTGCGTCATAATCCTTCAGGGAGATTTTCTTCAGTATAGGAGTGAACACCTCACCTTGAGCACTGCCTTCATTCCATTCAATATTGGAATCATCTACCTCAAACTTCACATTAGCAATGCACATATGCACCTGATTGGACTTTTTGTCATAATATCCAAAATATTTGAAAGTTTTGGACAATCCATCAAATTCATTGCTATGATAATCATAATCGTCCCCCAAATACCAATTTCCTTGAGCATCTGCAAACGGAACATAATCAAGATAATTGTAGGATATTTTTTCCTTTATATATTTGGCAAAATCATCAAAGGTTTCTAAAGGGTGGTCTGGTGTATACAAGGCTCCATAATCTGATGATTCCATTATTGTTATTTTATTTACAGGGAGAGATGCAGTATATGTCTTAGTTGGATAATACTTTACCTCCTTAAGAGGAACCTGAATGGTTCTCTCCTTGTTGAAAACAGTGTTGTAGAAGGTAATTTCATACTTACCATTCTGTTCATCTTTTACCAAGGAATACGGAATTGTCTTCTGACCTACTGTAAAATTCTTGGTGATGAAATCAAATTCACCGACAGCACTTGCCACTTCAGTTTGTGCTCCTGCAACCATGGCAATAGCTGAGAATGCTGATACTAGTAGAGTTTTCTTCATGACTCTTCATTTTTTTGATATGAGATGCCCCTCTCATACCGGTTATTTTGATGTATAATCTGCACTGCATTGCGAGTCGTAGGGGGCAAACGAATCTTATGATGAAGACAGATATGACAACGCCTCACAAAGACACTGCAAAAATACATATTTTTGTCCTAACAGCCAAATATTTCTCATCGTTTTACATACTTCCATATCAAATATCCTTTAAGTTATGCTTGACGTTGATGATTTAGGGAAGCACGGACTGTGGGGGTAAGTCAAATACCATCTAATGAGAGCATCATGGTTCAGATGATATGGAGGAAATTAAATTTAATATAAATCTTATCCTATTTTACTCTTTTCTACCTGATATTTTGTATCTTTGCAAACAGGTGGCATCTTGCCATCTGAATCATCATCTTGAGTTATGAGAAAAATCATATTCATCGTATTAATAACAGTAAGTATTATGATGGAAGCTAAGATTCGCAAACCTGCTGTAGCAGGAAGTTTTTATGCTGGCGATGCCAAAGAACTCCGCCAGGATGTTCAGAATTGTTTCTCTAGGTGCAAGAACCCTTTAATGGAGAATGTACAGGCAGTAATCGTACCTCATGCCGGCTACGTGTTCTCTGGGGTGACTGCAGCTTCGGCATTTGCTGCCATCAATCCTGATGCTGAATATGAGCACATCTTTCTCCTGGGACCTAGCCATCATGTGTATTTGGGTAAGGCCTCAGTAAATATAGGTGCTTCTGCCTATGCCACTCCTCTGGGAAATGTTCCTGTAGATACCGCTCTCTGTAAAGACCTTATGGAAAAGAGTGATGCTATTAATTATGCTCAAGAAGCACATGAGAGCGAGCATTGCCTGGAGGTGGAACTGCCATTCCTGCAATATCACATGAAAAAGATACCATCCATTGTTCCTATCATCATTGCCACGCAGGAATTGACGACCTTGAAGAAGATTGCTGATACCCTGAAGCCCTACCTGAATGAGAAGAATCTTTTTGTTATCAGCAGCGACTTCTCTCACTATCCCGCATACAAGGATGCAGAGATTGTAGATGGACTTACCAAAGATAGCATCATGACAGGAAAGGTAGAAGCATTTGTGAACGCCACCCTTCACAACCAGGAACTTAGCATTGACCATCTGGCAACGAGTGCATGTGGCATGGCTCCTATTGCCACATTGTTGATGATGACAGAAAATGATGCAAATATCAAGCCACATCATGTTATGTACTGCAACTCCGGTGATTCCCCTTATGGCGGAAAAGACAAGGTTGTGGGGTATCATTCTTTTGTTTTTACTACAGAAACCTGTGGTTTTGATTTAACTTCTGAAGACCGAAAGATGCTCAAGTCTATCGCTTATCATACCATCAAGGCAACTCTTGAAGGTAAAAAGTATGAGCCAGGCAAGCTATCTGATGTTCTTCTTACAAAGTGTGGAGCCTTCGTCTCTCTGCACAAAAAGGGAAGACTCAGAGGTTGCATCGGACATTTTGGTGAAGACATGCCACTATATCAGGTAGTTGAGCACATGGCAAAGGCGGTAGCCTTTGAGGATCCACGCTTTTATGGGGTGACCATGGAGGAACTGGATGATATTGATATCGAAATCTCTGTACTCACACCGATGAAACGCATCCAAAGTATAGATGAGTTTGAACTGGGCAAGCAGGGAATTTTCATACGCAAGGGCTATCATACGGGTACTTTCCTTCCACAGGTGGCTGATGAAGTATCATGGACCAAGGAAGAATTCCTGGGGCATTGCTCTCAGGATAAGGCTGGAATAGGTTGGGATGGTTGGAAGACAGCTGAGCTTTATACTTATGAGGCTATTGTATTCTAGTAGCCGATATTCAGATGATTGTGTAATCATGAAATGGTTTGGGTATGAAAGAATGTCGTTTTTATCAGAAAGTTGATAGGGAAGGAGAGTATGCTTCTGATACAGTAAGGTGCCAATTATGTCCCCACTGTTGTGTTATCTTGGAAGGCAAGCATGGAAAATGTGGCAGCAGATGGAATTTTAACGGAATGCTTTACTCTGTTGTTTACGGTAAACCGTGTGCTTTGGCAGATGATCCTGTAGAGAAGAAACCGCTGAATGAATTCCATCCCGGAACCCGATGTCTGTCTCTGTCCTGTACAGGTTGCAACTTCCGTTGTCTCAACTGTCAGAACCATGATATCTCGCAGGTTCTTCCGTCTGCTGTAGATTTCTACGAGTTGTCTCCATCTGATATTGTAGATATTGCTGTCAAGCATCATTTGCCGGACATTGCCTATACCTACACGGAGCCTCTTACCTATTATGAGTACATCTATGACATCGCCAAGGAGGCTCATTCCAGGGGGCTTTGGAATATCATGGTATCTGCTGGTTACATCAACCCGGAGCCTCTTAGGGAGATAGTTTCACTCATTGATGCTGCCAATATCGACCTCAAGGCATTCTCAGAAGATGTGTATCAGAAGCAATGTGGCGGTCATTTACAGACTGTATTGGATACGCTTTTAACGATGAAGGAAGCAGGAGTGCATCTGGAGATAACAAACCTGCTGATTCCAGAGGTTAATGACAGCGAGAGCATGATAAGAGATATGTGCAGTTGGCTCAGAGACAATGGTTTTGCCGATTGTCCTCTTCATTTTAGCAGGTTTTTCCCACAGTACAAGATGCAGGATTCTGTACCTACACCTACTGAGACTCTGTTTACTGCCCGAAGGATTGCACAGGAAGAAGGGATGAGAAAAATATATTTAGGAAATATTTAACACAAAAATATAGATTGAAATGAACAAAACAGCATTAATTACAGGAGCCAACAAAGGTATTGGCTTGGGAATCAGTAAGTATCTAGGGCTAAGGGGCTGGGATATCATTATCGGTGCCCGCAATGAAGCAAGAGCCTTGGAGACTATGAACAAGTTGAAAGATGCAGGATGTACAGTGCTTGGTTGGGTGAAAATTGAACTCTGTGATCTCGACGGCATCAGTTTGGCGGCAAAGGAGATCAATGAAAAATATCCTTCGCTCAATCTTCTAGTGAACAATGCCGGTATTCCTGGTGATATGTCGAAGACCAGCTGGGAGACAGACATGAAGGATATCAAGGAGACTGCTGACGTAAACTACTTTGGCACCTTGGCCGTGACTCAGGCCCTTCTTCCACTCATCAAAGCCAACAAGGGTAGAATCGTCAACATCACCGTTCCTAGTGAAATCAGTCCGTATTGGCATCCTCTGGCTTACGTGGCAAGCAAGGCTGCCCAGAATGCCATGATGGGTGTGATGGCAATGGAGTTTGAGCAGAACAACATACCTGTTGAGATTTTCAGCGTACACCCTGGTCCAACTACCACTGATCTGAATGGCAACATGGCTTTGCCTGGTTTCCATACAATTGATACAGTAGGCGAGAAGTTTGCAAAGCTCATCAATGATGGACAGTCCCATAATGGCGAATTCATAGAATTGTATCCTATCGTGAAGGAAGATTAAGGAAGGAGTATCATTTCCATTAGAACTATTGGAAAGACAAGACTTTTTGAGATAGCACCGCAATAGAGATTGACACATACTCAGAAGCTAAAACTTACACGTAGATGAGCACAACTAGGTGAAAGAGGTGCCAAAGTTTAAGTAGATAGATAAGATAGAGGGTAAGACAATTACTTACCCTTTACTTTTTTAGTCTGGTATCATAGTTTGACATGTTTGTATACAACAAAAATGATAGATTAATCATTGATTTGTAAAATATTCCGTATTTTTTTTGCTTTATGTATTTATATAAAGATATAATTTTGGTTATTTGAAATTGTTTTTCTATCTTTGCAAACAAAAAGATTATGCTTACACAGGTTGATGCAGATAAAATATTGGCTACTCCTAAGTTCGTAATAGACAAAGGAAAGCCTTGTAATACTTTTCATCTTGATTTAGTCAAGAATAAAAAGTATAGGATTTATCTGACTCCTGCCGATTCTATAGATTGTCCAAAAGAGTATCTTTTAGATATCAAAATAAGCGATAAGTTTAGAACAAAGATTACATTGCATACGCAAGAAAACAAGTCTTACTTTTGTGTATTTAGGCTGGACTTAAATGGTCCGCAACACAAAAATCCAGATGTAATTACAGCTGATGTTCCGGAAAAGTTCAGGCCTTATGCAGGAAAACTCATAGATGGAAGTCATGTACATTACCACGTAGAAGGATATGGAAGTGCAGATTGGGCTATACCTGTAGAGTTTGATGATTTTCCAGCAAAGACTCTTACACTAGAGAATTATGCAAAGGAATTTGGAAATATTTTAAATGCTTTGAGCGACGTAATAAATTTACAGACAAAGCTAACATTTGAAAGTGAATTAATGTATGGGATGGATAGATAACAGAATAGCAGAATACTACCAATGGCTGAAAGACAACACGGCTATTAGAGAGGATAAAGGTACAGGATGGTTTTCTGTATCTACACCTTTTGTGGGGCTATTTAATGACAATATAGAAATTTTTGTCAAGAAAGAATCTGAGACTAAAATTTTACTTTCGGATGATGGCGAGACCATTGAAAATTTATTCCTTTCAGGAGTAGATGTGTTACGTTCACAAAAGCGTAAAGATTACATGCAAAAGGTTGCCAATAACTTTGGCATAAAGATAACACCAGAAGGAGAAATTGTCACAGAATCCAATGGCGCTGATTTTGCAAGAAAAAAACACAATATTATTTCTGCGATATCATCAATATCTGATATGTCAATGCTCTCAAATGATAAAGTAACTTCTATTTTCGCCGAAGATGTTGTATCTTATGTTGAAAGCTTAGATGTGTATTCAAATCCATCATTCTTAATAAAAGGAAGGTCTGGATTAGATTTTAGCTTTGATATACAGATTACAGGTAAAAAGAGCGAATTGGTTGTTAAACCCTTCAATGTATTGCGGCAAAATGGCATTGAACGTTTTCTGTTTTGCATGGGAGACATAAAAGAAGCAAGAGAAAAAGCAACAGGCAAAGAGTTAAAGAGTTTAGCTATTATAAACGACACTATAGAACCTCCAAAGAATCTAATAAATGCTTTGGAAGAATATGGTACTCCAACTTTGCTCTGGAGCAAAAGAGAAGAAGAAGAAAGTAAGAATCTTTTTAAAATAGCATAAAATAATAGTAGAGGAGTGGTGCATAGCATTGCTCCTTTATCTTCCTATTTGATGAGGTGGGAAGGATGGCCACGTCAGTATATATCAGATTCTTCTGAGATTTGATGCCCTTCTTCTTGAAGAAGTTCTCTCACCGTGACGAATCGGTAGCCTCTCAGCTTCAGTATAGGGATGATTAAATCCACTGCTTCCACGGTTGCTTCATTTCCCTCAAAGTCATGGAGCAGGAAGATGAGTCCGTCCTTTGCACTTTGGTTCATTCGCCTTACTCGTTCATCAGCTGCAACTTAAGATATCCAGTCCTCACATCCTTCGCCACAGATAAACCCTAGACAGATGTTGTCATACATGGTTTGGTTGACATTGATATAGGGTGGACGGAAAAAGACTGGCGATTTACCGGCATATTTCTTAACGAGAGAAGAAGTAGTCTTCACTTCATAACGGATGGAATCAGCAGAGAGTTGTGACATGGGGCTATGTGTAAGACTGTGATTCTCGATATCATGACCTTCCTTTTGAGCACGAATCATGACCTTGGCACTCTCCTGAGTGATGTTTTATCCTATCACGAAGAAGGATGCCTTTACCTAATGTTTCTTGAGCACATCAAGCATATGAACTGCAGTGGTTGTGTTCGGACCATCGCCAAAGCTGAGTGCCACAAGCTTTTCCTGAGCCTGAGCCATCCCCATCTGAAGGGTCAGAAACAACAAGAATGATAATTTCTTCATTTTCATCGTTAAGTGTTTGCTACGATTATGGGGCAAAGATAAGAAAAATATATGAATGCCGTATCTCCTTTGAATTATTTTTTTGATTAATTTGCCCTTTTTAGGGGGTATGACTGGCCTTTTTTACAAATCAACAGTTAAATAACGCAAATATGTCAAATAATCAGAATTTTTTCTTTCTTTTTCTCTTTCTTTTATATATTTTCTTTATCTTTTTCTTTCTTACTGTTACCAATAAATGTACCTGTTAACAGCTCTTAATGAGATTTGGTGGCTTCAACTATTCTGTCTATATTTGCAGACGAAAATCGGAGTATATGAAATTATGAAAAAAGAAAACAGCAAACCGTCTGATCTCATACTCAGAATGTATGAGTCGGTCATCTTCCCAGGGAAGTGTATACATCTTACAGGGGAGAAAAGAAGAAGTCTGCGTTCTGTATGGGCGTATGATATTTCCTATCTATATCCACGCATGGAAGATGGAATAGATTGGATGAAGTTCGGGCTATTTGAATCCCAAAAGCTCGATAGAAAGGTGCCATTCTACAATAGGCAGCAGAAACTGTTTTTGAAGATGGCAGAGAAGAGCAGCTGGATTGAGCAGTTTGTGGAATATCCCGAGGAGATTGTATATGAGGAGGAATTCACGCTTACATTCACTCCCGACTATATGATGGTCTTGGAGGATGGAAGTGTGGTGATGGTGATGCTGGTACCTTACCATCTTTTCTCTACACAAACTGTACAACGCAAATGGTATGCACTGATGGAATATTGCAAGATTCATGGCTATGGATGCGTACTGTTTGACATGGAAAGGGGTATCAGTTTGAAATGGTTGCTTCATTTATGGGAGAAGAAGGACATGGAAAAGTTTGAAAAGGAAGTACTGGAAACGTTGGATGTTAGAAAGAGCCATTGGATAAACAGTATCACCCTGGGCAAGATCATGAAGAAGCATGGTGCCAATCTTTGTGACATTCAGGTTCTTGTTTTCAGGAACAAGCTCCTCTATGTTCCCAAAGGTCAGAAAAGAAAGATAGGACTCATCAGACAATATACTGATGATATGTTTGATTCACAACTAATTATAGACGCTCATGACAAGGATTATCACACATCAAGAAGAGACTCATTACGAGTTAGCTGCCAACTCTGAAAGCTTGGAATTCTGGAAGACATTAGGCTTCAGGATTATCGGAACGAGGGAACGAGAAGACGAGTTCTATCTAAGAAAGACTTGTTCTTTCGGTATCAGGCAGCAACTGGGTGGGCTTGCCATCATACAAAGCAAGGGAAAGGAAGGTATAGCCAACAGATGGGGATGCATTCTGCTAGCTTGCCGATTTCAGAAGATTGAGTTATTTGCCTGTGATGAAGGAGAAGGGGTTCAAAAACTGCATTTCGTCGGTTACAAGGAGGGAGAAATGGAGATTTACGAATTTGATGGAAGCAAACCCACCAAGATATTGGTACTGAAGCAGCTCTCAGCGTGATGTGATTTTTCTATCATGTTATTGTTCTTTCACTGTGGAACCTCACCCTCTTTATATCCTGGTGGCATGCCTTCACCGATACGCTTTTTCCGTGCAAAGGTAAGGCAGCTCCGCCAGATACCAAGTACCGCTCCATGCGAGCTATGAAGCTGGAATCTTTCTTGGCAGCCTTCCGCAATTCCGTCGGAATAGGGTATTCCAAGCAAGATTCCAGCTTCATTACTTGGCTTTCTGACCTGTGAGCAGCCAAATGGGGGGCACGAAAAAGGCTATGGTGTGAAGGTTATGCCGGAATGTCATAAAAAAAAGTTCGATTTCCTGTGGAAGAACAAGTTCGAAAAAAGGCTTGTGTTCAGGAAATCCAGAATTTTTTCTTTTTGAGGTCAGTTCAGGGGCATAAAAATCAATATGAGTTCAAACAGATTGATGGAGTGGCGTAAATGGATTGGCATCAGATTTTGGGGTATGCATCTGTACACATGATGCCGGTATACCACAAGTGTTAAAATATAAGTTTAATTGTGCAGAGGAGGTTAATGTGGAGTAAAACCATTACCTTTGCATGCACAAAAAAGGATAGAAAGAATGAAAGCAAAAGAGATTATCTGGAAAGAGGTAAGTGTTTTGCCACATAGCGCAAACGCATATCCAAAGGGAAAGCCCTATAAGGGACAGATGATGATGGGGAGGGTATTTCCCGTCAGTAAGGCCCAGGCTATGGCTTTTGTAGAGATGGGATGCTGCATAGCGGAAATGAACTCCGAGGATGTAAGCATCGTAGAGAAGCTGCTTGAGAAACACCACTTGGAGGGAAAATACCGATATGTGGGAGATAAGAGTTACGTGAAACTCATCAACCAAAGCGATTTAGACAGGGCATTGAAGGCGGAGTATGCCTTTTAGGGGAGTTGGATACAAATAAAGCCCCTTGACTCCTTTCGGAATACAAGAGGCTGAACCAAAGGAATTTCCTTGAGATGAAATGTGGAAGTTTCACAGCGCAAAGATACAGAAAATATCTTGTAAAAGCAAAAGAAATTGCAGATAGTTTAGGATTTTGAAAGAATATTAATAACATTTACAAAATATTGAATGATATGAAGAATCTAATGATGGAAGTGGTGATGCTTATCACCTGTACAACAAGCATGGCACAAGGAATCCAGGAACCTGAGTATATCGGTCAGGTGGCACTGGTGCAATCAGACAGCAGCCAGGTAGTCCTGGTAAAGGAAGAGGCAGAAATGAAGACCAAGACTACTGGTTTTGGATACATTCCTATTCCGGGAAGCAGTTTGCTGGACAAGGGTAAGACTTTCTTGAGAGTAAAAGGTGATACTTCACCTAACAAGATCGCCAAGGGAGAGGTACAACTCATTGTAAGAGTGAAGGACAACAACGAAGATCCGAAAAACTCCATTGGGGTATTCCAGTTTGAGACCAAGAAGAAAGAGCGCAGATTCACGCTTGCAGAAGTTGGATTACTTTCTGGCATGAAGGCAACGACATCCTTCAATACCGTTCCATACGAGGCAAAGAAGATTGGGGCCAGTTCATACATGGTGACCATTGTGAACCTGCAGCCCGGAGAGTATGGTGTGACCACAGCAGATTTCACACATATCTCTACCTTCTCCGTACAATAAACAAGAAGTTACACTTTTAATACTGAAGATTATGGGAGCAATATTCTTATTTCTGTTTTTCATGTGGCTTTTCAAGGGATTTGGCAAAGCCATGAGACATAGTGGTGATACCTTTCGCCCCGATAAATAAGCCAGTAGGTAAAGTTCAACAATTTTTCATATACTCCTCAGCCCACCAGGTCCTCGTGAAAGACCGGTGGGCTTTTCTTGTATCGTATTTTTAAGACCTTTCCCTAAAACTATTCCTCAGTAGCAGTAGCAGAAGGTCCCAGTATATCGTCATTACAGATAGTGCCAACGTCATTGGTAAGGGCATATCATGCTGTCATTTTTTCCATAGGTCTCCATCTCGATACGTATGCTTGATGTCGTAATACAAGACCAGTGCAAGGACCGCAATCAAGATGACAAGGACAAGCAGGGGGATTAGGATAGAACTTCTATTCATCCTACTTGAAAACATGATGAATTGATTCATTCTTATCCTGTACAAACGCTCTCAGATTGGCGTGCCCCTTGTATATGATGCTGTAATCCGTGACCTTTCCTGGGTTACGTCTCTTGAGAGTAAGGGCTATTGTTCTGCCCACAACAGTATTGGGGAAAAACATATATACCTCATCATAATCATCACTGTCCACCACCATATGCATGTAGTTGCTCACATGAGACATCACGATGCAGGCATCATGCTGGGGAAGGCGGAATTCCCTGGAACCCTTCAAGGTATAGAATGCCAGATAATCCATAAAATCATAAAACAGGCAGCATGCCTGATACTCCTTTGCCTTCGGACTGCGCAGGGTTGTTGGTGCATAGCTTTTCAAGGTGACAGGAAACGGGGTATAAAGCTGATGAAAAAACTCAACGCCACCGATGTCATTTCTAAATCCAAAGCCTTGATAATACTTACCAAGACATGAAAATTGAACGCCCTGAATACAGGAAGGCAATTTAGAAAAGCCGTTTTGCTTGAGGAATTTCTCATCCTCATTCTTCAAATCGACAAGACGAATACCATCTTCCACGTGGATAAATGCGTGGTGTTGTACTCTCATAATTGTTGTCATTACTAGTTGTTTATCACTTGTTGTTATTTAATGCTTGCTGAATCAATGTCTTTAGACCATCACTTGTGCCGCCCAGCAAGAAGTAGTCACTCACGTCTTTCTCCTGCTTGCTGCCTGCAAGAGGAAGATCTATCCGACTCACCGGATAGTGCCCCTGGAGTTCTTCCACCCGTTGGGCAGATTCTCTTCTTCCTGTAGCATCTACGTCATACACAAAAACTATCTTCCCGAATCTCTTCACAAGCTGATCCATGACCAAATGGGGGATTTTAGCCGTCTCACTATTGAAGCAAATGGCGGAAAAGCCATGACTGCTCAGAGAAAGAACATCCTTTTCACCGCCAGTAATCAAGAGCATATTCCCCCGGCTGGGAAGTTGGTCCAATCCAAAGATATAAGGACTTGGCAACTCTCCTGCATAAAGAAAACGGTTCTCCGAGCGAGGACGATACACCTTGATGCCCCTATCTTCCTGGAAGAAATAGCCATAGCTTGGCGTCAGGGCAGTGGAATAGATGCAATATTGCCGACCATCAGCCTTTGTAAAATGGCAACTTCTCAAGCTCCTAACCTGAAAACGGTCAAGAGTATCTTCAGTGATACCATAAGAAGCCCAATATGCAAGCTCTTCGTCAGAAAATTCCTTGACCTGCGCTTGATAGGCAATCATACCATGAGGCTGCCGGTTTTCTTCATCTGGGCTCTTCATGCCTGACATATGAGATGCTTGACGAACCGCCTTGCGGTTTGTCAGCCGGTCAAATACCCCAAGACACATATCCTGATCTATCATTTTCAACAGATGCACAAAATCCATGGAAGGATTGATGTTCAGAACCTGCGAAGCCACGAAAAAGCAATCTCCGGAAAAGCGACTATCGCCAAAATCATGCAAATAGTAGTAGGACCTGCCATCAAGTGCCTGGTTACGATAGAGCTTACAGGAAGGATGCTTGTCATCCTCTCTCATGTGACTTCTGAACTTTTTCCTCAGGCATTCCTTTCCAAGATAGTGAACAAAGATATCGAGTCCTCCATCTGTCTTGGCCAAAATCTCATCTTTCTCTTTCATGTCAATCGCGGGAATAGGTTTCAGAACAAAGGCGGAAGTTGAAATCCGGCATGACAACAACGTGCATCATGTGATTCACGCGGTCGGCAGTTCTATCCCCATAGCGCGGACGAATATCACCAGAAGGAAGATTCGTCGTGACTATGGTGAACAAGCGACATTCATACCGATAGGCAATGAGTTCACTGATGGGATCACATACCTGCCCATATTTGACAATACGCTCAGGCTCCATGCCTAAATCATCAATAGCCAATAAAGACACATTGCGATATTCCAGGAAACGCTCATAGTGGTCCACATACAAGTGACAAAGCTCACAGGCGTTCTTCATGACAAGGCCAGCCATTTTAATCTGGGAGGAAGAGGATTTGATAGGGTCTTTCAATCGCAAGGAAAGTATCAGTTTCTGTATGGCATACACCAAAGTGGTTTTCCCAGTACCACCTACACCACTCAGCCACAAGCCTGTTTTATGGCTATGACCTACCAGCCAGAGAGAGATATTGTATAATGCCATCTCCAATCCTTCCATACTGATATATTTGATGTTCACATCATTGACCGCCTTGATAAAAGCCTGCAATAAGGCTTTATAACAGGACACATAGTCCAACGGCAAGTTAAAGAAACGCTTTCCAGTGGTGGCTGTTTTGATACGATGAACCACCTCTTCTTCCTTGAACAGGAATTTATCCATTACTGCTTTCATATGTTTAAATATTAATAAACGAACTAAAATATTGATTCATACAATTGTCCTCCATGAGAAGACCTCGGTGTAAACTTTGAACCATACATAGACTTGGGGTGCTCCAAATTCTGTTTACTCAACCAATCACAAAAGTGACTCTGGTAATCTGACAAATCCTTATGCAAACCCTTTCCCCTGCAAGCCATGTCCAGTTCAAAGGTTTCAAGCCATGTCTTTACTTTAGACCGGTCCGGCAGTTTAAAGCGCCGTTTCATCACTTCAAGCCAAGGATCAGAATTTGAGAGAAATGAAAAATAGCTTTCTTTGCTTGTTTTCTTTTCAGCTTCACCATTCTCTTCCTCCCCAAAAATCCCTTCACATGCACACATGCGCATTGATGTTGATTTTCTTTCGTTCTTTACATTATATCCTTTTATATTAGTTGTCGCTTGCATGTCGATTCCTTGTCGATGATATGACACCTGCGTGTCAACTACTTGTCGCCCGTTTGTCTGCTGTTTGTCGGACAAATTGTCGTCAACTCCATATATATCTCTACAACAAGAACTTACAATTGGATTTAAATCACTGGATAGTGGGGAAGAATTGCCATCAAACAGAGATTGTTTTGTACTGCAAGAATCTTCCAGCTCATCAAGACAACTGAATTTGGATGTAAAACCTTGATAAAGCTCATACTTGCAAACTGTGATCAGGTTTGGATGAGGAGTAGGGGACTTGAAAACCTCAATTTCACCAGTGCACACCAAGTCATTGAGACATGTACTTAACTTAGATGGGGAAATACGTGTTTCCTTATGAAGGGTGTTTTTGCTTAGAGCAAGCTGAGCTCGTTTCAAAGAAGAGCCAACCTGCTGTTGAAAAACAGCATTGAGCAGCAAATGAATGAATAAATGTACCTTTTCCGCATCATGATACCAATTCCATTCAGTAATTTTACGATACAGCTTAATCCAGCCAATAGTAGCATCTTCATCAGAAAACTGCTGAAAACGACTATAGTCACGTATGGTCACAATGGTTCCTTTATTGCTTGAGTGAACCTTGATATCACCGGTTTGTGATAACTTTTGAAGGCAAGTACGGATATTTCTTGGGGATAAGCCCGTATCCTCCGCAATAATAGCAAGACTGGTCACGACCTGACCTGGATATACTGTCAAGGAAAGATAATCTGTCTTCTTTACATTTGCCTGTAACAGGAAATACAGAAAGACATGTACCATCTTAGAGTCATGATACCAGCGCCACGAAGTAAAATTTCGAGGCAGTTTAATCCATGAATTATTTAAAGGATTCATCATTGGATGTAATTTTATATAGTTGATTAGAACTCATACACAAGCAGTTACGCCTGTGTTTATTAAACACTCTTCCATAAAGTGAGAATATAAATTCCCTATAGAGACTCTTTTGAAGCCTCCAAATATTCTATTTCATTATTACATTTTCTATTATTTTTGTATGATTCTAAAAGAAAGGGTACTTCTTCCAGCTTTAGTTAAAACAAGCAGACTCTCTCCTTTTACTTTTACATTTCTTATTTGAGTCAAGTTCCGACTTCCACGATGCCACTTTACCGAAGACTTTTCCAATATGTCCTTGATAATAATCAGGTGCTTCATGCAAGCATCAAAAGACTCCTGCCAATCATAGACCTTCGGGGGAATCTGATACAAAACCCCAACCATCCAGTCTGGCTTGGCTTCACTATGTACTTTCTTTTTTACCTTATACATATTTTTTACATTGATATTGACTAAAATTAATTTTACCATTTAATATGACATGAATTATCCAAATGTCTATGTATGAGATTAACATCAACATTACTTTAGATAGTTGTCATTTTTAAGGTATAAATATTCAATCGGTCATGCTTCTAAAATTAATGATAATTTACATCATCCTTTACTTAATCTCTTCTATCAACCAAGTAAGACTATAAAAGTCTGTTTTCGATTTCGTTGCAAAAATAACAAATATTTCTGAAAATTACTTACAGTATGACTATATTTTAACTTTTATTATGTACAAATACTCATCTTTTATCGCTATCTACTATATTATTCAAACAATGGGGAGTTTATATATAGCTATGCGACCATTAACTATAACCTAAAAATATAGACACTTTTGGGTGTTAAGAGGTATGTCAAAAACATAGAAAAACTGAACTTAGATGAATCAACACACAAAAAAACTCAAATATGATAGAATTTGATTTATTTTTTGTACCTTTGCACCATCGTTCTTAGGGACGTGATTTTTGTGGGAAGAAATGTAAAGTGCCTCACTTCTTGATAAATCGCCAAAATTAAAAAGAATGTAAACACGAGGCACGGAGCAGCTCATAATATGTGGGCTGCCATCCGTGTATGTGTTTATAGGCGTTTGGCGATGCCTTCAAGAAGCGTATATGGGGGCAGCCCACTTCTTTTGTATCAAATCGGTAGAATGTCATACTAACGAATACATAAGTAACTTAGAAGTTTCAAAAATATAAAAGGAATAGAATTCATTTTATTACTTTGTAAACGATATATGTAGTCAATTAGTATTCACTTACTCTCTCAAGGTGATTAAGACTATCAACGGAATTCAAAAACAAAAAATAAGAGTATGAGCGGAAAAGAATTAAGAGAATTATTAGCATCAAAGGGTATCCTGCAAAAAGACATTGCAAGACAACTCAACATGACTCCTGGTGGTTTTAGTCAACAGTTAAGGGCTAAAGACATCAAGACAGGATTACTGGAATCCATATGTAAAGTACTCAATGTCAAAATGGATTTCTTTTATGGGGGCACCGAATATCTCGAAGGATATGAACTCATCAAGCAATCTGATTTAAAAGAATTCAAATCCAAGCTTGACCAAATACATACATGCTGTAACGAGATCTCAGGAAAGTTGTCTTAGTTCTCTATCATCACGCAATCAGTAATTCTAGAGAACTAAGATTATAAATTCATTCACTACCCTTTGATTACGGCAATGGGTAGCAAATGGGTTTTGATTTTGACTAAGTCTGATTCTTGTGCCATGACAAGTTCTATATCTTTGTAGGCAGCAGAGGCCTCTTCCAAATCTTCCTGACTACGAATGGCATGAACGATGCCTTTCTCGTCCAGCTTATGGATTTCCTCCGCTAAATTGAGTGTCTTTACAGCCTCAGTTCGGCTCATGATACGACCAGCCCCATGGGAGCAGCTCATGAAACTGAGAGGATTGCCAAGGCCTTCCACGATATATGAACTCGTTCCTTGTGAACCAGGTATGATACCAACTTCACCTTCTCGGGCACTTGTTGCTCCCTTTCGGTGTATGATACAATTCTCACCAAAATGGGATTCCCAGGATGCATAGTTATGAGCGATGTTGATCATCGGCTCAAACTCAACGTGTGGTATCGCTTCAGATATGACCTTCTGAATTCGATACATCATCAACCTTCTATTGCACAGACCAAAATCGATACAATACTGCATTTCATTCCAATACACTAGTGTCCCGTTAAAAC
>ENA-OPEX01000154-OPEX01000154.1-human-gut-metagenome-genome-assembly--contig:-NODE-154-length-16636-cov-2.825764_pt1 | contig 16636 bp, 20 predicted proteins | sample MGYA00241303_ERZ501540 | MGnify/ENA primary metagenome ERZ501540 (study PRJEB25962, sample SAMEA2042431) | human gut metagenome | biome: human gut; feature: human-associated habitat; material: faeces...
CGGCGAGAACTACGACGGAGAGACCTCTATCGGTTGCCGCATCCGCGGAAAGAAGGACGGCAAGGAGCACACCTATTATGTTTACAACAACTGCAAGCATCAGGAAGCATACAACGAGACCGGCATGCAGGGCGTAAGCTACACAACGGGTGTGCCAGCCATGATCGGCGCCATGATGTTCCTCAAGGGCATCTGGAAGAAACCAGGTGTATGGAACGTTGAGGAGTTCGACCCAGATCCATTCATGGAGCAGCTCAACAAGCAGGGATTGCCTTGGCACGAGGTGTTCGACGGCGACTTGGAAATTGACTAATCATTATCAAAATACCCCTTAGTGACGGCGAAGACAGAAAGGTACTATTCATACCAAGCCGTTTTTATCGTCACTAATTCATAAAACATTAGAAAGATATGGCAAAGAAAGACGAAATAAAGGAAGGAGCCCTGAACCCCAACGAGGGTAAGCTGAAGGCCCTTCAGGCTGCCATGGCCAAGATAGAGAAAGACTTCGGTAAGGGATCTATCATGAAGCTTGGCGACGAGCATATTGAGAATATAGAGGTGATTCCTACTGGAAGTATCGCCCTCGATATGGCCTTGGGCGTAGGCGGCTACCCCAAGGGACGAATCATTGAAATCTATGGTCCGGAATCTTCTGGTAAGACCACACTTGCCATCCATGCCATCGCAGAGGCTCAGAAAGCTGGAGGTATTGCCGCATTCATCGATGCCGAGCATGCCTTCGACCGTTTCTATGCTGCCAAGTTGGGCGTAGATGTTGACAACCTGTGGATTTCGCAGCCCGACAATGGTGAGCAGGCGCTTCAGATAGCCGACCAGCTGATCAGTTCGGCTGCGGTAGACATCGTCGTCATCGACTCTGTGGCTGCCCTGACTCCTAAGAAGGAAATTGAGGGCGACATGGGTGACAATGTTGTAGGACTCCAGGCCCGACTGATGAGCCAGGCTCTGCGCAAGCTCACTTCTACCATCAGCAAGACCAATACCACCTGTATCTTCATCAACCAGTTGAGAGAGAAGATCGGCGTTATGTACGGCAATCCCGAAACCACCACGGGCGGAAAAGCGCTCAAATTCTACGCTTCCGTGCGTATCGAAATCAGAAAAGCGGACACCCTCAAAGACGGCAGCGACATCGTCGGTAACCACGTCAAAGCAAAAGTCGTCAAGAACAAGGTTGCGCCTCCGTTCAAAGTTGCGGAATTCGACATTATGTACGGCACGGGTATTTCCAATATGGGTTGCGTTTTGGACCTCGCGGTCGAAAACGGATTCGTGCAAAAGAGCGGCAGTTGGTTCAGTTACAACGACGAGAAGATAGGACAGGGCAGAGATAAGGCTATGGATTTTTTGAAGTCCAACCCCGAAATCTTCAAAGAACTCGACGCGAAAATACGCGAAAAATACGAGTTGAACAAGTGAATTTCGCCTCGTAAAACCCCGATTTGAACAAAAATCGCTTTTCATTGCCGAAAAGCGATTTTTTTTGAGACTTCCGCATTGACGAAACGCTATAAATAGTATATACTATATAAGACAAAACTATATATTGAAAACAATATTTGGTATAGATACAAAGTTTGCATATTAAATCTTGGGGTTTTCTCGGTTTGAAAAAACTTTCCGTATAACCGTATTTTTGCTTTCTCGTGTGGTTTTGATTATATATATGGAGGTCGACTATGACCGGGAATTTCAATTTTCTGATTGCTGCTCTCACACCGGGCGTGGCTGCCGGAATTGCGGCTGCTTGCGCACTCGTCGTAGGCGCGCTGATCGGTTTCATCGTTTACAGAGTCTATTCTCAAAACAAAATCGGCAATGCGAAACGCGAAGCGGCAAGAATTATCGAAGAAGCAAATCTCGAAGCAAAGACCATTCGCAAGGACGGTATGCTCGAGGCAAAGGAACAAATGAACAAAATGCGCGTTGATTTCGAAAACGAAACCAAAGAGCGCAAGCAAGACCTACAACGCACCGAAAACCGCCTCGCTCAAAAAGAGGCGACCCTCGACAAGAAAGAGGACGCTCTTGACAAAAAAGACGCCGCTCTCGACAAGAAAATCGAGGATGTGGAAAGATCGCAAAGGCAAAACGAAGAAACAAAAGAGCGTTTGAAAGGCATTGAAAACGAACTCAACAACGCTCAACAAACTATGCAGCAGGAACTCGAAAGAGTTGCCGGTATGACCAAAGAGGAAGCGTCGCAAGAACTCAAAGACGCGTTGCTCGACAGCGTTAAAAAGAGCAGTGCAAACGATGCGAAACTCCTCATTCAAGAGGCAAAAGACAACGCGGTCAAAGAGGCGCAAAACATCATTTCGCAAGCGATTCAACGCTGCGCCGCTGACACCGCAACCGAAAACACCGTATCCGTCGTGGCATTGCCAAACGACGAGATGAAGGGAAGAATCATCGGACGTATGGGAAGAAACATTCGCGCTCTCGAAAGCGCGACGGGCGTTGACCTCATCATCGACGACACCCCCGACGTCATCACTCTTTCGAGTTTCGACCCCGTAAGAAGGGAAGTTGCAAGGCTCACTCTCGAAAAACTCATCACCGACGGTCGTATTCACCCCGCTCGTATCGAGGAAATGGTGGACAAGGTGAGAAAGGAAGTCGAGCAAGGCATCAAGGAAGCAGGCGAAGAAGCGGCGTTCGAAGTGGGCGTGCACGGCTTGCATCCCGAACTTATCAAGATTCTCGGTAGACTCAAATACCGCACCAGTTACGGACAAAACGTGCTCAAACACTCCATAGAAGTCGCTTCCGTCGCGGCGATTATGGCGGCAGAACTCGGCATCGATCCTCGTATCGCAAAGAGAGCGGGATTGCTTCACGACATCGGCAAGGCAATCGACCACGAGTTCGAAGGCACACACATTCAACTCGGCGTGGAAATCGCAAAGAAATATCGCGAGAGCAACGAGGTCATTCACGCAATCGCGGCGCACCACAACGACATCGAACCGCAAACTATCGACGCAGTTCTCGTTCAAGCCGCCGACGCTATATCCAGCGCAAGACCCGGCGCAAGACGCGAATCCGTCGAAACCTACGTCAAACGTATCGAGAAACTCGAAGACATCGCAAAATCCTTTGACGGCGTCGAACAAACTTTCGCAGTCCAAGCGGGCAGGGAAATCCGCGTTATGGTCAAACCCGAACAAGTCAACGACGCGTCAACCGTGTTCCTCGCAAAAGAGATTGCGCAAAAACTCGAAAACGAACTCGAATATCCGGGGCAAATCAAAGTCAACGTCATCAGAGAAGTTCGCAGCGTAGAGTACGCAAAGTAAGTTTTTGAAAAAACGATACCGTGTCGCGTCAAGGTTTATGCAATATTTTGCGTAAAACTTGCATTGCGGCGCACATGGTGTTAAAATACCTTATGGGCTTTAACGCAACAATACAAAACACACATATTTAGGAGAATATCATTATGGCACAAATTATGGCAGGCGATTTGAGAAAGGGCATCACTTTCCTCTATGACAACAAGATTATGACCATAGTAGATTTCTTGCACGTCAAACCGGGCAAGGGCGCTGCTTTCGTTCGCACCAAGATGAAAAACGTCGTCACGGGTGCCGTGCTTGAACAAACTTTCAACCCCACCGAAAAATTTGAACTTGCACACATCGAAACCAAAACGATGGAATACCTCTACAACGACGGCGAATTCTATTACTTTATGGACGCCGACACTTACGAGCAAATTCCGCTCAACAAGAGCCAAGTCGAAGACGCTCTCAACTTCGTCAAAGAGAATATGAACGTCACTATGAAGTTCTTCCAAGGCGCACCGTTCTCTGTCGAACCGCCGAACTTTGTCGAACTTCTCATCACCGTATGCGAGCCGGCAGTTGCAGGCAACACCGCAACCAACGCCACCAAGCCCGCAACCGTAGAAACCGGTTACGAACTTCAAGTTCCTATGTTCGTCAACGAGGGTGATACTATAAGAATCGATACCCGCACCGGCGAATATATGTCAAGAGTCTAAGCGCACCAAACAGCGAATAACTGCGGCAGAGGCATCCGTCCGTCAACTCATTTACGCCTTGTAAATTAGGGTTGCCGTTCGAATGCCTCTTTCTTGTTCTTCATCTGTTTGGCGCGCTTAGATATTATTGTTTATTATTCATCCGTTTCAGACTCTTGACAACGTTTCTAAATTCGTTTGGTACGCTTAAATAATATTGATAGTTACTCATCCATTTTAGACTATAGTCAATACTTCTAATTGCAAAAAGCGTTTTTGTTTTGTAAATTCAAAAATAACCGTTTAATCAAATATTACGTTTCATTTTCCGTTTCATTTTCGTTTGCGAAAAAAGGCTAAATTTGTCGCATTGCTATTTGCTCTGTATGCTCGGCATATAGTTTTGTATGCTTGAAGATTTGCTCGGTGAGAGAATTGCCAAAATGGTCGGCGACGAAAAAAATATTGCCGAATTGCGCGTGAGGGTGGGCAGACCTTTGCTTGCGTGTTTAATCGACGGCAAAAGAAAGGTCGTGTCGAGTTTCGGCGCGCCGTATATCGTCACGCAAAAGGACGTTGAGGACATTCTGGCACGCGCGACGAATATGTCCTTTTACAGCGCATCCGACGAGATGAAAAGGGGATACGTTCCTTGCAAGCATTATCGAATCGGCGTGGGCGGTGAAGGCGTACTCGAAGGCGGCAAACTTATGGGCATAAAGAACGTTGCGTTTTTGGTGATTCGCGTGCCGCATCAAATCAAAGGCATTGCGGACAAAATCGCTTGCGACATATTTAAGGACGGCAAGCCTCGCAACACGCTTATCGTATCGCCTACGGGCGGTGGAAAGACGACGTTGCTTAGGGAACTTGCTCGCATTGCCTCGAAGCGTTTCAACGTGGTGGTAATCGACGAAAGGTACGAACTGTGCGCTATGTCGAAGGGCGTGCCGCTTCTCGATATAGGCGACGCGGAAGTCGTGAGCGGCGTTCCGAAAAAGGATGCGTACGAAAACTGTGTAAGGGCGATGAATCCGGATATTATCGTCACGGACGAGTTGTTCGGAATCGAGGACGTAAAGTCCGTTCTCGACGTTATGAGGTGCGGTGTGAGCGTATTTGCGACGTTGCACGGCGAGAGTGTAGACGGCGTGCAAAGCAGTGAATTTGCGCCGCTCGTCAATGCATTCGATGTCGTGTACGTTCTCGGCAAGAATCCCGTCGGCACAATAATCGAGAAAAAGATATGAGCGAGATATTGAGGCTGATTGCAGGCGGGTTGCTTGCGCTGATTGCGTGCTACGTCGGCTTGCTGATAAAGAGAAAATACAATTCGAGGGCAGAGTATTATAAGTCGGCTTGCGAGTTTGCAAAGTGCGTGACTACAGAACTCTCTATGAAAAAAACGCCTATGCCGGACGTTGCCGAAAACTTTTTGAAAGACAGAAACGGCGATTTCGAAAAGACGGTGGAAACGTGGCTCGACCTTGCAAGAAAAAGACAGACTTTCGCCTACGAAAACGCTTCGGTTTCGCTTCTAAAAAACGACGAGAAAAAGCAGATTGCCGCCTTCTTTTCGGCACTCGGAAAGACTGCTCTCGACGACCAACTTTCGCATATAGGCTACTACGAAAACGTGTTCGAGTCGAAGAAATCAAAGTGTGAGGACGAGAGCAAAAAACTCGGCGGAATGTACTTCAAACTGTGCGTGCTTTCGGGCATCGCGATAATGTTGATTTTGGCGTGAGGAAGAAAATATGGATGTAAACATTATATTGAAAATTGCAGGGGTAGGGTTGCTCACGGCAATCGTTTGCGTGATACTGAAAAAGAGCGACCGCGACGAAATCGCAACGTTCGCAACGCTTGCGGGACTTATCATAGTGGCGGTTCTGGTGCTTGATATGCTCGGCGGCTTGTTTGATACGCTTAAGTCGATACTGGCACTTTATTGATACGTTTCGACACGATAAACATCGTGAATTGTCGAAACACACTTGTTTGAATTGCGATAAAACAGAAGGTAGATATGATTTTCAAACTTGTCGGAATTGCTTTGACTGGCATAGTTGCTGTGACTTTGCTCAAAAATTCAAAGCCCGAATTCAGCGTATTTGCAACCATAGCGACGGGCGTCGTTATGGTTATAAGTATGTTGTCCGCGCTTGGGGAAGTGGTGCTTGCTTTCGACTCTATTGTGGAAAAAAGCGGCATAAACGACGAGGTGTTTTCGGCGGTTTTGAAGATTATCGGCATAGGGTATCTGACGGAATATTCGTCCTCCGTCGCATCGGACGCGGGGTGTGATTCCATTGCGCAAAAACTGCAATTCGGCGGCAAAATCACGATATTTTTGATGAGCATATCAATCGTCAAATCCCTTGTGAACGTGGTGTCCGCGCTCGTTTCGACAATATGAGAAAATTCGAGTTTTCCATCAAAATCAAGCCTGTGATTCGCGTTGAAAAAAGTGTAAAAAAACGCCGTTTTTTTGCGTTTTTTTGCGTGCTTTTCATAAGTTTTTTCGCGGTGATTTCTTATGTTTTTTCGGACGGCGACTACGCGTACGCCGCCGAAAAGTCGCAAGAAGAAATCGAAAAGGAATTCAATTCGACGGTTGACGAGGTTATCGACGGGCTCGACCTCAAAGCGTTGCAAGAGTTTTTGGATTCGCTCGGACAAGAGGAAAGCGAGGCAGTGTCGATTGAAGATATAAAGCACGCGCTGAAATCTCTCGTAAACGGCGAGCCTCGCAGTTTTTACGAGAGTTTCATAACCTTGCTTTCAAAATCGGCAGGAAGATATTTTTTGTCGTTTTTGCCGAGTTTTTTGACGATAGTCATAATCTGCCTTTTGAAAAATATGCTGTGTTCGCTCACGGGCGACTTTCTCAATAACTCGACGACAGAGGTCGTTCACACGGTTTGTTATTCGGCAATCGTCATAGTGCTTATGAGCGGAATCGCAAGCATAATAAAGACGGTGAGCGACGCGATAAACGCGATGTCAAAATTTGCGGACGTGATTTTTCCCGTGCTGTTGACCTTGCTTTCGGCACTAGGCGCGACGACGACGGTCGCGGGGTATTCGCCGCTTATGGCAGTACTCGGCACGTTTATTATGAAACTTGTCACGACGGTGGTTTTGCCTTCGTTTATTGCTTGCATAGTGTTTTGCGTCGTGGGTAATATTTCGACGACGGTCAAACTCGACAAACTCGCAAAACTCATAAAGTCCGCTGCGGGTTGGCTTGTCGGGATAGCGTTCGGTATATACGCAACCTTTCTCACGGTGCAGGGGATAACGGGCGGCGCGGTGGATAAATTCGGATTCAACGTCGCAAAATTCGCGGTTTCGAGTTATGTTCCCATTTTGGGCGGCTATCTGTCCGACGGACTGGATTTGCTCACGGCTTCGGTCGTACTCGTCAAAAACGCGCTCGGCTATACCGGCGCAATCGTACTGTGCGCCGTTGCCGCTTTCCCTATCCTCAAAGTGGTGATATTTTCGCTCGTGCTTAAACTCACTTCCGCCATATGCGAGCCGCTCGGCGATTCGCGAACGTCGGGACTGTTGTTTTCGGTGTCACAAAATATGAATCTGCTAATAACCGCGCTTGCAGGCGTTGCGTTTTTGTTCTTCTTGCTTCTTATGCTTTTGATATCGTCTTGCAATTTCGGGGTGTGATATGAGCGCATGGATAATGTCTGTTGTGGGGGTAATATGTCTTGGCGTACTTCTCGAAATAGTTTTGCCGAGCGGAAAAAGCACGAAGTATATAAAGGGCGCGTTTTCGCTGCTCGTCGTGTTTGCCATTGCTTCGATAATTCCGACCATAGCCAAAGCGGAATGGACGTTGAACGTAGACGATATGTTTTCAAAAAACGATGCGAGCGTTTCGACGGGTCTTGACCTTACGTTGAAGGCGAGCGAAAGGGTGCGCCTTGCTCTTAAAAACGAGGGGTGCGATAGTAGTGTGGAGATAAATTATAACGGAACGGTTGCTATGAGCGTTTGGGTATACGTTGAAAAAACTCAAATATCGGGCGAAAAAATCGTCGCTATCGCTTCCGAAACACTGAACGTTTCAAAGAATATAGTGCGGGTTATTTACAGCGAATTTTGATTCTGAGTTCTGCTTGAAAACGGTAAAAAATACGGTTTGAAAACGGTGAAAACCGCTATAAAAAAGCCTCTATGCGCGCGCACGCGCGCCCGCAGGTACATCAAAATTTCGCGTGCGCGCGTGCGCGCGAAAAGCACGATTTTCGGCGAGATTTTGCGTTGAATTTTTATGGATAATTTGCCGCTTTTTACGTCTTTTATATAATTTGCGGAATATTTGAAAAACACTCGATATATATTTTGATATGAGCGAAGGGATTGACAAAATCAAAGCCGACGCGAAAGGCGTTTTCGAGAAAATCAAAGGGATAAAAAATATAAAGATTATCGTTTTGATATTCATAATTGCAATCGCGCTCATCATATACTCTAACGTAGCGACGACAAAACAAAGCGCGCAGACCTTTCAGAACGACGAAGAAACGAGGCTTTCGAGCATACTTTCTTCGGTGGAAGGCGCGGGCGAAGTGGAAACGATGATAACGAAATCGTCGGGACAGGTGGTCGGCGTACTCGTCATTGCGGACGGCGCAAACAATCCGCTCGTAAGACTCAGACTTTTGCAGGCGGCGTCGTCTGCGCTCGGCGTGGATTCCGAAATCGTGAGCGTTATGAGTCGCACAAAATGAGAACCTATAGGAGGAATATATGAAAATGAAAGCAAAAACCAAAAAGATAATCGTTTTGTCGGTTATGGTTGCCTTGCTCGTTGCAACGGGCGTACTGAACTTCGTTTTGAGCGACAAACTCAACAAGACGTCCGACGACGCAATCGGGCAACCAAACACCGTAACGCAAACCTTCTTTGCGGCGGCGAGAAGCGACCGCGACGCAACGAGAGAATCCGAGTTCTTGTATCTTGACGCCATTATGAATTCTCAAGACAGTTCCGAAAGCGCAAAGACCACGGCGCAAGAACAAAAAATGTTGCTTGTGGAAAGAATGGAAAAGGAACTTGCTCTGGAAACTCTCATCAAGGGCAGAGGATTCGAGGACGCAATCGTCACGATAAGCGACAAGGGCGTGAGCATTGTGGTCGGGCAGAGCGAACTAAGCCCCGAACAGGCAAATCAAATTCTTTCCGTCGTCGTGTCGGAAACAACGTTCAAACCGACAGAGGTCAAAGTCATTCCTTTCAACTGACATAGGGGGGGGATAAGATAGAGCGCATCGCAAGAGCGGTGCGCTTTCGTTCTTGCGCCGCTTTACGCTCAAAATAATTTTTGCGAGCGGTTGATATAATTTTTTGCGTGTGATATAATAATCAAAAAAGAGGTCGAATATGGCAAAAGAAAAATCACCGGTATTGAACGACGTACTCGTTTCGCTCGCAACCGAAGCGGCGCAAGGCGTCGAGGGCATACGCCTTCTCAATTCAAAGCGCAATCGCGGCGCGGTGTCCGTATACGTTTTGCCCAACGAAAAGGTCACCGTCGACTTTTTCGTGAGTATCGATTTGGGATACAGCGTCCCGACGCAAGTGGCGGTTTTGCAAGAGAAAGTCAAAAAACAAATCGAAGGCGCAACCAAGTTTAAGGTTCAGTCCGTAAACGTGCAGGTTGTCACGGTAAACGTAGCGCAATAATTATGAGAAGAATAGCAAGAGAAAACGTGTTCAAACTGGTGTTCGAGTACACCTTCTACGGCTCGGTGAACGAGTCAACTTTGGAATTGATGCTCGTTGACAGCGACCTCACCGAAGACGACAGACAATATATCAATTCGACGTACCTCGGCGTTGTCACAAACGACGAGAAACTAAAAAAGATTATCGAAAGCCATCTGGAAGGCTACACGCTCGAAAGAGTGTATCGTCCCGACTATGCGGTGCTTTTGGTTGCGACGTATGAACTTTTGGAACATACCGCGCCGAACGCAGTGGTAATAAACGAGGCGGTCGAACTTTCAAAGAAGTACGGCACGGACAAATCCGGCTCTTTCGTAAACGGCGTGCTTGCAAAGATAGTGAAAGATATAGACTAAACGTTGCCAAACTATCCCGAAATTTTCAAACGGCGCAGAATTGAAGTGCAAATGTTTGATATTTCGGGATTTTTTAACTCAAAAACAGCGCAAAAATGCCGAAAAATCGGTGTTTTACTGCAAAAAAGGTGTATAAAGTGTCGATTGTGTCAGATAAAACCCCATTTTCTGAAAATACAATATCCGTAAGCGAGGTTAATGCCACGATAAAATCGTGTATTGACGCCCCGATATTCAAAGGTTTGGAAGTTTTCGGCGAGATTTCGGGCTATAAGTTTTCAGGGCCTCACGCTTACTTCACATTGAAGGATAAATTCTCGCAACTTTCCTGCGTGTGTTTCTACGCGCAAAAAACCTACGTTCCCAAAGACGGCGAAAGCGTCATTGCGCGCGGCTCGCTCGACTACTACGTCAAGGGCGGCAGACTCTCGTTGCAAGTGAGTTCTATGACCCCCGTAGGACAAGGAATGCTGTTTTTGGAATTTGAAAGACTCAAAGCAAAACTGCAAGAGGAAGGTTTGTTTGACGAGGCGCACAAAAAACCCATTCCGCAATTTGCCAAAAACGTGCTTGTCGTCACGTCCAAAACGGGCGCGGTCATTCGCGACATCGTGACTACGGTGCGGCGCAAAAATCCCGTCATCGACATCGTGGTCAAAGACGTCAGAGTGCAGGGCGAGGGCGCGGGCAAGGAAATCGCAAAGGTGCTCGAACGCGTTGACAATCTCGGCTACGACGTCATCGTGATTGCAAGGGGCGGAGGCTCGCTCGAAGACCTTGCGCCGTTCTACGACGAAACGCTCGTCAGAGCGGTGTACAAAATGAAAACGCCCGTCGTGTCCGCAGTCGGACACGAAACCGACTTCTCGCTTTGCGACTTCGTTGCCGACAAACGCGGCGGCAGGCGAACTCGTGGCGTACGACTACTATGCGCTCGCCGACGAATTGAAACAGAATATGCGCAGACTTTCCGTCAACGCCTCGCGTGCGTACGAGAGGAAAAGTTCGGCAGTGCAGATAAGTTGCAACAAGTTGAGGCGGCTCGCTTCCGAGTTCTATTTGCAGAGAGGACACAAAATCGAGTTCCTTATGCAACGAGCTAAATCGCAGATAGAGAGGAAGTTCGAGATTGCGGACGCAAGGGCGGACAAGGCTATATCCTCGCTCGACAATCTCTCGCCGCTCAAAACTTTGAAGCGCGGATATTTCAGAATCCAAACGCAGGGCAAAACCATAAACAAAGTTGCGAATCTCAAAATCGGCGATACCGTTACGGCAACGGGTTCGGACGGCGCGATTGAGGCGCAAGTAAACAAAATAGAAATTTTCGAGGTGAAAAATAATGGCTGAAATCAAAAAGTTTGAGGACGCTTTGGGCGAACTCGAAGCAATCGTAAAACAACTCGAAGGCGACATCCCTCTCGACGAGGCGGTCAAGGCTTTTGAAAAGGGTATCGAACTGAGCAAGGTTTGCATTGCCGACCTAAAAGCCGAAAAAGGCAAACTCGCTTTGCTCGTGGATGACATCAACAATCTCACCGAAGAATTGAAACTCGACTGATTATGAAAATCTCGACGATTGACAAAAACGAATTTCTCGTTATGTTCGAGCAGTCGCTCAAAAATGCGATAGGCGATGGCAATTCCGTCATTGACGAGGGTATGCGATACGCCGCGCTCGAAGGCGGCAAACGCGTGCGCCCGCTTTGCGTGTATTACGGAGCGCGCGCCATAGGCAAAGACACCGAAGTCGACGAAGTTATCCGTCTTGCGGTGGCGGTCGAACTTATCCACAACTATTCGCTCGTTCACGACGATTTGCCAGCGATGGACAACGACGACTATCGCAGAGGCAAACTTTCCGTACACAAAAAGTTCGGACACGCAAACGGTATTCTGATAGGCGACCAACTTCTCACGCTCGCCTCGTGCGTGTTGCTTGACGGCGCAAGAGTGTACGGCTCGCATTTCGCGAGGGCGGCGCAAGAGATAACCGGTGCGGCAAAACGTATGGTGCTCGGTCAAGCGAACGATTTGCACGGTTGCGAGATTGCGGACGATTTTCTCGATATGTACTCGCAAAAAACCGCCGCTTTAATCGCAGGCGCGTTCACCTCGGGCGCGATATGCGCGAACGCCGATTTCGAGCAGATAGAAAAAATCGGCGAATACGCTTTGAATATCGGCGTTGCCTTCCAACTTGCCGACGACCTTTTGGACGAGGGCGAGGACGGAAGCATAGTGTCGGTGCTCGGCGCGGACGAAACGCGCGCGTTGCTCAACGCCAAAACGCAGAGAGCAAGAGAGATAAGTTTGAACTTTTCGGACGCAAAAGAATTGTCCGAATTTGCCGACGCGCTTTGCAATAGACAAAAATAAAGAGAATATGGCGCAAACTTTCAAAAAGTTGTTGCCAAATCCGTTTGTTTTTGATATATTGTTAAAGCAATCGAGTGCGGGAGTGACTCAGTGGTAGAGTGTCACCTTGCCAAGGTGAAAGTCGCGGGTCCGAATCCCGTCTCCCGCTCCAACGAATAGCCACGAAAGGGCATCACCCAAAGTGGCATATGGCATCATAGCCAAGAGGTAAGGCAAGGGTCTGCAAAATCCTCACCCCCAGTTCAAGTCTGGGTGATGCCTCCAAAAAAATATCTCGCAATTTGCGAGATATTTTTTTACGAAATAAATCCGCTACGCGAATTTGTGAAATGCGTAAAACGCTTGAAATTCGTCTGCGAGCAAATGTGTGAGTTGCTTTTCTATTCGGCTTATTTTTTTTCGCTTTTATCGACACAAAACGTGCAAATCACTATTTACATTATTGCGATTCGGTGCTATCATATCCGTAGCACACAAAGGAGAAATAGTATGGAAAGTCCGCTCGCTCAAAAATCGAAATCGTTTGCTCTGGACATCATCAAACTCTGCAATCAAATTAAAATCGATAAGCGCGAAACCGTGCTTGTCAATCAACTTATGCTCTCGGGAGCGAGTATCGGCGCAAGAGTGAGAGAAGCATACTGCTTGCAAGACAAAAACGACTTTATTAAGAAATTGCAAGAGGCTCTCAAAGATTGTTCGGAAACGGAATACTGGATTGAGTTGCTCATAGAAAGCGGAACGTACTATTCGGACAGAATGATTCTTGAAAAATGTATCGAGATAAAGAAGATGCTCATCTCGACCATAGCAAAGGAAAGCGAAACGGCAAAAACCGATTGAAGTGCGAGCGCATAAGAAAACGAATATACAAAAACTGAAATTATTTTTTGATATAAAAAGGATTATTTTATTATCCTTTTTCTTTTTTCTAAACGGTGAGTACGAATGAAAAAATACTATGAGGCTTATGAAGAGAGATATAAGACGGCGCATGAATTTGGCGTGAGTTGGATGAGTGACGAGCCTACGCCCATTGTTTTGCAAACGCTTGAAAAAATGAACATAGACAAATCCGCCGAAATTCTCGAAATCGGTTGCGGCGAGGGTAGAGACGCTCGGTCGGTTTTAGAAAAAGGTTACAATCTTTTGGCAACGGACATATCTCAAGAGGCCGTTGCGTATTGTGCAAAAAGGTCTCCGAGATTTGAAAAGCACTTTCAATGGCTGAACTGTATCGATGGGACTCTCGATAAAAAGTTCGATTTTATTTATGCGATAGCGGTTCTCCATATGTTTGTGCTTGATGAGGACAGGGCGGCGTTTTATAGTTTTGTCAAAAATCACCTTGCTATGAACGGAGTTGCGCTGGTATGCTCGATGGGCGATGGACAAATAGAGGTGCGCAGCGACATCGCCACCGCATTCGATTTGCAAGAGCGGCAACACCCATCGGGAATTATGAAAGTGGCGGGCACTTCGTGTCGAATGGTATCATTTTCAGTATTTGAAAGGGAAATCGAGGAGGCAGGCTTAAATATCATCGAACGGGGAATTACGCAAAGTATGCCCGAATTTAACTGTTTGATGTATGCGCTTATAAAAGCATAAAAAACGTCTTTTGTTGCGCTTTACTTTTTGCGGTTGCTGTGATATTATTTTCTCACATAGCAGTTGCAAGGAAGATTTATTTTTTCCTTAACTGCACGAAGTGCAATATCACTTGCGCAAAGCGCAAATAGCACTTTTGTCATCGGCAACAATATCACTGCACGAAGTGCAATATCATTTACAATACACAAGCCGGAATGGCGGAATAGGCAGACGATGAACCATAGTTCATCCCGACGTCTGCGCAAAGACCGCCTCGCATTATTTGAAAGAACAAATACATATTATACTTGCCGGAATGGCGGAATAGGCAGACGCAAGGGACTTAAAATCCCTCGATGGCAACATCGTATCGGTTCGACCCCGATTTTCGGCACCAAACACCTCGATTTTCGGGGTGTTTTTGTTTTTTTGTCGTACATAAGCAAAAATAATCATACAAAAGTGCCGATAAGATAACGCAAAACATATTGCAAAGTCGTGCGCGCGATGTTATAATTATTGAGTATATGGAGAATGTATCGTGTATGCGCACTGCGCGCACGCACGCAAGGTGAGCAATGAATTCTACGACATACGCAAAAAGAACGCTGTATAAGCCAATCGATTTCTTCTTCCGCGCGGTGGCAGACGTTTCGGGCAAGACGAAAAAGATTGCTTTTGTCGACGCGTTCCAGATTTTGAACGACCGCTATCTCGGCAGAATGAGCGTATGCAATTATTTCTATATCGCGGAAGGCTCGGTCAGAATAAACGAACTCAATATCATCGCTCTCGAAGAACTGGTCAATTACGACCTCGTTATGAAAGAGAACTTTCTCATTCCCGACGTCACTTACAATCTTCCTTTGTCCACTCGCTTTTTGGAAAACGACAAGGATTTCGACATACTTTTGTCCACGCTCAAAGATTTGGGCTACAAGAAAAACGGATTGATAATTTCCTTTTTCGTATCCTCGCTCGCAAAGTTGGACGAGGGCGGAAAGGACAGATACAACCGTTTGCGCAAGGCAGGGTATAAAGTCTGCGCGACGGCGTTTGGCGAGGACTACAACTCGCTCGACGTTTTTGCCGATTTCAATTTCGATTATCTCAGATGCGAAGCGCAATACTTCGACGCGGACAAGAACAAGAAAAAAGTCCTTTCTATGCTCGTAGGTTTCTGCAAAGCCAACAAGATAGGCTTCGTTATGGAAGGCGTTGACACGCCGAGCCAGTATACGAGATTCAAGCGCGAGGGCGTAGGGTATATGACGGGCAGAGGCGTTTCCAAACTTTCGCGTTGGGTCACCAACGAACTTTTGCTTCTCAAAGACCCCGAAGGCGAGAAAAAGGAACAGTATCTCAAAAAACTTCAAAAGATTCTCGACGCAAAGGAAAAAGCCGAGCGTGACGAACTCGAAGCGTTGCGTATGGCGGCAATAGAAAAGGCACAGGCAACCGACGGCGAAAAGGTTATGCCGTCCGCGCCTCGTCCCGAACTTGCAAAATCGCCCTATCAGGTGCGCCTCGAACAGCAAAAACTCAATGCGAAGAAAGCGACCGAGGAAAGATTGCAGATGCAGGCAAAACTTGTCGAGCAAGATCCCAAAGAAGCCGAAGCGAGAGAAAAGAAACTCATCACCGAGATGTCGCGTATGCGCTACGAGGGCGACGTGCAAAGCGCGCTTGCGCTGTCGTTTGCCTCTCAAAAGAAAAGCGAACTCGGCATAGACAGACCTCTTGACGGGCAGACCGCGCCCAAGCTCGAGGAAGTCAAGCCCGAACCCGAAAAAGAAAATAAAGAAGTCGTGGTCGAGGAAAAAGAAAACAGCGTCGCCGCGCCGATACGTCCCGAAAAACCGTCGGGATTCGTCGCACCCAAGAAACCCAAAAAATCAAAAAAAATCAAAGCCGATTTTGAAAAGGAAGAAAAACTTTTCAACGAATACAAATCCGACAGCCTTTTCGGCGGACTCGGAATGCAGACGGGTATGCAAGGCTTCGGCGTGACGTTGCACATAGAAAACAAGGACAAGGACGAGCTTGTTGGCAGTTACAACGACAAAGGGCAGTGGGTTGACGAGGACGGAAACGTTTTCAACGGTTACTTCGATGTTGAGGGCAACTGGGTTGAATACGAGCAATTCGACGTAAGTAAGGAAGGCTCGTACAACGAAAACGCGCAGTGGGTTGACAAAGACGGCAACGTCTACGACGGCTACTTCGATGAAGAAGGCAGATGGATAGACTATACCTACACCGACCCCAACGGCGAGATAGTTGACAACGGCTACTTCGACGATACGATAGGCAAGTGGGTCCCGTACGGCTACTTTGCAGGCGACGGCACCTACCACAAGTTGCGCAAAAATTGACGTTGAGGCAACGGCAACACGCAGGTGTGCGTATCGCCGAGAGCCTCGCTCGATTTATTGCGCTTCTACCGCGCAAGCCCTCTTTACTCTCAAAATAAAACGGGTAAGAACTCAAACCGCAATTCCGCGCGAGTGCTTGCTTGGTGAGGGCGTGCTGCGCACGCAAGCGGCT
>ENA-OPEX01000163-OPEX01000163.1-human-gut-metagenome-genome-assembly--contig:-NODE-163-length-15993-cov-1.922136_pt1 | contig 15993 bp, 9 predicted proteins | sample MGYA00241303_ERZ501540 | MGnify/ENA primary metagenome ERZ501540 (study PRJEB25962, sample SAMEA2042431) | human gut metagenome | biome: human gut; feature: human-associated habitat; material: faeces...
ATCTGCTCTTTCATCATTATATCTTGGTTCTACTTTATATCCTAATTCTTCTAATACTTTACTTGCAAGCACCGCAGTTTTAAGTGCTGATGCAACTACACTTGGCGAGAAAAATAACCCCTCTAAAATTTGTTTATTAATACCAAGGGTTGGACCTACTTCCCTACCTTCACCTGGAAGCGTTAATCTTTCACCCGCTAAATCTACTAATCTTTTTTTACCAACGATATAAGCACCATTAGGAGCAATTCCTCCACCTAAATTCTTTATAAGTGAACCAACTATTATATCCGCACCCATTTCAATTGGTGAAACTTTGTCTACAAACTCACAGTAACAATTATCAACCATGATAATTACATCTTTATCATACTTTCTAATTAAATCTACTACTTTTTTTATTTTTGAATTTGATATACTTTTTCTTGTAGAATATCCCTTTGATCTTTGTATTTCAATTAACTTTATTTTTGATTTGTTTAATCTTTCTTCTATTTTTTCATAATCAAAATCATCATTAATTAAATCGATTTGTTCATAATTTACACCAAATGATTTTAATGAGCTATCATTTGGAACAATACCTATAACTTCATGAAGTGTATCATAAGGAAGTCCACTTATACTAAGCATTGTGTCACCTGGTCTTAAATACGCAAATAAAGCAACTGTAAGAGCATGTGAACCCGATATAAATTGACTTCTAACAAGAGCATCCTCTGCTCCAAAAATTTCAGCATATATCTTTTCTATTACATCTCTACCAATATCATCATATCCATAACCTGTTGTTTGTGAAAAATGTGCTTCTGATAATTTATTGTTCCAAAAAGCATTTAAAACTTTTAAGCTATTATATTCACAAATTTCATCTATTTTTTTAAACTCTTTATCTAATTCTTTCTCTGAATCATTTACTAATTTTATTATTTTTTCGTCCATACTAATCCTCCAACTCTATTATCATACCACTTTTAATCTGTTCATCTTTTATAATATTAATTATTTGTTTTGATACATCTTCTACTGTGAATAATTTTTCTTGACCAATTCTTTTAAGTTCACTATCTAAAAATTCTGGATTCATCTCCCTTATGCTTTCTGTATCAATCCACCCAGGCATAACTGAAATTACCTTTACATTTTTTAATGCAAGAGATAATGTTTTAGTTAATGAATTAAGTCCCGCCTTACTCGCACAATAATCCATACTTATATCATTATATGTACTAACAGCATCTTTTGATGAGATATTAACAATCATGCCATCATTCATATATTTATATGCATATTTTGAAACAAGAAAAGGCCCAACCAAATTTGTTTCAAGTACTTTCATAAATTCTTCTTTTGTTTTATTATAAATATAATTATCCTGTGCATAAGCAGCATTATTTATAATAATATCTATCTTACCAAAGTTATCCACAATATAACTTATTGCATGTTTTATAGAATCTTCATCTGTTACGTCACATTTAACACTTAATGCTTTTACATTGTATTTTTCTTCTATATATTTTTTTAGGCACTCAGCCTTTTCCTTGCTATTATTATATCCAATTACTACATTACATCCATTTTTTGATAACTCCTCTACTAAACCTTTTCCAAGTCCAATAGACGAACCAGTTACAAAAACCACTTTTTTATTCAAATCCAAGAATACCACATCCTTAAGAAATATTATATCATTATTTACACAGAAAAAAAAGAACTGTTAGAAGTGAAATATAAGCAAAGTATTATCACTTTCAAAATAGTTCTTTTATTTTTTTACTCACCATTATCAAACTGTGAATTATATAGATTTGCATAAAATCCATTTTCTCTAATTAATTCATCATGGTTTCCTTGTTCAATTATATTACCATCTTTCATAACAAGAATTAAATCAGCATTCTTTATTGTTGATAATCTATGTGCGATTATGAACGATGTTTTACCTTCTGATAATTTATCCATTGCTTTTTGAACAAGTTCTTCTGTCCTTGTATCAACATTACTTGTTGCTTCATCAAGTATTAATAATGGTTTATGATCTATCATACCTCTTGCAATTGTTAGAAGTTGTCTTTGCCCTGATGAAACACTATCAATATCAGATAAAACAGAATCATAACCATTTGGAAGTGTTTTAATAAAGTGATGTACTCCAACTTTTTTACATACATCAATAACTTCTTCATCAGTTACATTTTCGTTATTATATACTATATTTTCTTTTACAGTACCATTAAAAAGCCAAGTATCTTGAAGTACCATAGTAAATAAATCGTGTATATTTTCTCTAGATAAATCTTTTATGCTTACTCCATCAATCTTTATGTCACCACTATTTATTTCATAAAATCTCATAAGTAAATTTACCATAGTTGTTTTACCTGCACCAGTAGGTCCAACTATTGCGACCTTTTGTCCAGGTTTTATTTTTGCATTAAAATCCTTAATAATTATCTTGTCAGAATCATAGCCAAATTTAACATGGTTAAATTCTACCTCACCTTTTGTTTTAGCCTTATCTAAAGTTTTAGTCACATTTTCTTTTTCAAGTTCTGGTTCTTCTAAAAATTCAAATACTCTCTCTGATGCAGCCGCAGTTGATTGAAGTGAAGTAAGTCCTTGAGCAATTTGAGAAAGTGGATTTGTGAATAATCTTACATATGTGATAAATGCGATTATTACACCAAATGTAATCATATCTTTTGATACTAATAATGCCCCAACTATACATACAGCAACATAACCAAAGTTACCAATAAAGTTCATAATAGGCATCATTAATCCTGATAAGAATTGACTTTTTCTATTGCATTCATAAACACTTTTATTTAGTTCATCGAATTTTTTATCTGATTCTTTTTTACCATTGTATACTTTAACAACATTAAGTCCAGAATATATTTCTTCAATATGACCATTTAATTTACCAAGTTCAACTTGTCTTGCGGTAAAATATTTTTGTGATTTTGAAAGTATTTTTATCATAAATACAAAACCAATCAAACTAGATAATATTGCAGTTAAGGCCATTATATAGTTTGTATAGAACATCATTATTATAGAACCTATAAAAAGTGTAACTGAACTTACTAATGACGCAAGTGATTGGTTCATACTTTGAGCAATTGTATCAACATCGTTTGTTACTCTAGATAATATATCACCAGATAAATTTCTATCGAAATATTTAAGTGGTAATTTGTTTATCTTTTTAGATATATTACTTCTTAATTTCTTTGCAAATTTGTTCGCAACATCAGTCATTAATATAGATTGAATAAATGTAAATAAAGCACTTAATACATAAAGTATAACAAGGAAAAGTGAAATGCTTTTTATTTTATCCATATTCATTTTTGGACTTAATATAGTTTTTATACTCTTAGGAAGTTCATCAACTTTAGAATATATTTTCTTTACATCCTTATCACTATCAAGACCACTCATTTTTTCTAAAAATTCAAATTTTTCTTCTGAAGTAATTGTTTGCCCTGATATTTTACTATCACTTAATAAAACTTTTTTTATTGAATTTGGAATGTCATTTAATGAATTTTCATTTATTCCACTAGTCATCATTGAAAGTAATTTTCTTTTATCATCAGTACTTATTACTTCACCTTTATATTCTGTATTTTCTAAAATGATATTTTGAATACTATCAGGTAATTCTAATAAAGTACTCATCATATTTTCTTTGTTCATATTTTGGATACTATTTTGAAAACTTAATTTATCATTCATACTTACATCATCTGATGACATTATTTTTGTAATTGTTTCATTATCCATTTTTATATTTAGTATTTCACTATATCTATTTTTTAAGTCATCGCTTTTAAGTTCATCTGTTATATCATTTGTTAATTTCTTTAAATTTGATGTATTAAGTACAATTCCTTTTTGAATTTCATCTGTTAAATCTGATAATTTATTTGGTGCGCTAAGTGATAAGATTGCTCCTCCCATCGCTAAAATTAACGCAACTAAGATAAAGATTTTAAATGAACCAAGGCTTTTAAATAACTTTGATATTGATGTTTTAAAATCTTTTGGTTTTTCTATTGCTCCTGGACCATGACCTGGTCCTCTTCTTGGAGGTCTATTGTTATTTTCTTCATTATTCATTTTCAAGTTCCTCCTTCGATAATTGTGATAATGCGATTTCTTTATATACATCACATGTTTTAAGTAGTTCCTTATGTGTTCCTATTCCAGCACATTTACCATTATCTAGAACAATTATTTTGTCTGCATTCATTATTGTTCCAATTCTTTGAGCCACAATTAATATAGTTGCATCTTTTGTGTATTTCTTAAGTTCTTTTCTTAAAACAGAATCTGTTTTATAATCAAGTGCTGAAAATGAATCGTCGAATATATATATTTCTGGATCTCTTGCGATTGCTCTTGCGATTGAAAGTCTTTGTTTTTGTCCACCGGATACATTAGTTCCACCTTGTGCAATATGTGCATCATATGTATTTTCCATTTTTGAAACAAATTCTTCTGCTTGAGCAACTTTTACAGCATCTTTAATTTTTTCTTTTGTTATTTCACCTTTCCCATTTTCACCATAAGCAATATTACTTGATACTGTTCCATTAAACATAACTGCTCTTTGAGGAATATAACCAAGTTTATTATATAAATCTTTTAACTTATATTCTTTAACATTTACTCCATCAACTAATACTTCACCTTTTGTTGCATCATAAAATCTTGGTATTAAGTTAATAAGTGTTGATTTACCACTACCAGTTGATCCAATAAATGCGATTGTTTCTCCTTTTTTTGCCTTAAATGATATATCTTCTAGTAAATATTCTTCAGCATCTGGATACTTAAATGAAACATTTTTAAATTCAACTGTACCAACTTCTTTTGCTTTAGCTCCTTTACCATCTTTTACGCTAATTACTGTATCTAACACTTCATTAACTCTCTTTGCTGAAACATTGGCTCTTGGTAGCATCATAAATATCATTGCTAACATTAAAAATGACATAATTACTTGCATTGCATAACTACTAAATACAACCATATCACCAAATAATGATATTTTATCTGCCATATTAGCACTTTCTATTAATCCAGCACCTATAAAGTATATTGAAAGTGTTAAAAAGTACATTACAAGATACATTACTGGTTGCATAACTGAGAATGCTTTTTGATTAAATAATTGATTTTTAGTTAAATCATTATTTACTTTTTCAAACTTATCTTCTTGATATTTTTCAGCATTAAATGCACGAACTACTCTTATACCTGTTAAATTTTCTCTTGTTACTCCATTTATTTTATCTATTAAGTTTTGTACTATTTTAAATCTTGGCATTACTATAATCATAAGTACTAAAATAGTTACTAGTAATATAACTACCGCAATTGCAGTTATCATACTCCATGTTAAGTTCTTACCTAAAATTTTTGTTACTGCCCAAACTGCTGTTATTGGTGACTTAATTAATAATTGAAGTCCCATGGCAATAAACATTTGTATTTGTGTAATATCATTTGTTGTTCTTGTAATTAAACTACTTGCTTGAAAGTTTTTAACTTCTTCCATTGATAAGTTTTCAACTTTTTCAAATAAACTTTTTCTTGTTCTCATTGAAAATGATGCCGCAATATTTGATATTAAATATCCAACAATAATTGCTGAAACTAAACTACCAAATGCACAAAGAAGCATATATCCTCCTTGAGTTAATATATCACTCATAAGAACGCCCTTTGTTTGAACTAGTTTAGTTATTTCAGACATATAATCTGGCATCTTAAGTTCAAGCCATACCTGAACAATTATTAAAATAAAACTTATAAAAGCAAAAAACCAATCTTTTTTATTTAATTCTTTTAATAATTTTAACATAACTTCTCACTCTTTCTCTTCATTTAAATTTTCTTTCATTTTTTTTGCGACTTTAAAAAATATTTCTAAATCATCAGTATCTATATTTTTAGTTAATATAGAATTTACTTTTTCAAATACTTTACTGGATTCATTATAAAATTTCAAAGAAGTAGAAGATAATTCTATTTTTTTACTTCTAGCATCTATCTTTGAATCCGTCCTAATAATAATATTATGCTTTTCCATAGTTTTTAATATTCCAGATATTGTAGATCTTCTAAGATTAAGTACTTTTTCTAAATCTCTTTGATAAATGTCAGTATCTTTATTTTGTATTAAATAATGCACAATTCTCATTTGTACTTGACTTGGCATATTTTTAATAGGAGTGCATTTACCTTCATTTATTAAGAATCTACGAATATTATGATCTAGAGTTATTATTTCATATGCAGTTCTATTTTTTTCCATATTTACTCCTTATTTTGTTAGGTGCATAACAATTATATACAGAAGAAAAAATAATGTCAATAAAATAACATTATTTTTATATATCTTTTTCCCATTTCCAATTAGTTATAATATCCATGTCTTTTCCATATTCACGAATATATTCATTGTGTTCAACTAATTTATTTTTGCACCACTCAATTAATTCAGATGACTTATCTAAATCTTTAGTATATTTAAGTGCATCAATAATTAAATTAAATCTATCTATCTTATTTTGTACTCTCATATCAAATGGAGTTGTTATTGTACCTTCTTCTTGATATCCATGTACATGCATATTTTTATTATGTCTGTTATAGGTTAATTGGTGTATTAAAGATGGATAACCATGGAAAGCAAATATTATTGGTTTATTTTTAGTAAATATTGCATCATAATCAGAATCATTTAATCCATGTGGATGTTTATCATTTGATTCAAGACGCATTAAGTCAACTACATTTACCACTCTAATTTTTAACTTTGGCATTTCTTTATTTAATATAGAAGTTGCCGCAAGTACTTCAAGTGTTGGTGTATCTCCTGCGCACGCAAATACTATATCAGGACTCTTTCCTTCATCGTTAGAAGCCCAATCCCATATTCCAATACCTTTTGTACAATGTTTAATTGCTTCATCCATAGAAAGCCATTGATATCTTGGATGTTTTGACGCTACAACTACATTTATATAGTTTTTAGTTTTTATAATATGATCAAATGTTGATATTAATGTATTGGCATCTGGTGGTAAATACATTCTAACAATATCTGCTTTTTTAGTAACTAAATGATTTAAGAAACCTGGATCTTGGTGTGTATAACCATTATGATCTTGTTGCCAAATATGAGAAGATAAAATTATGTTAAGTGATGAAATATCTTCTCTCCAAGAAAGTGATTTTGTAACCTTTAACCATTTTGCATGTTGTGAAACCATTGAATCTATTATTCTAGCAAATGCTTCATAACTATGTATAAAACCATGTCTTCCTGTTAAAATATATCCTTCTAAAGCACCTTCACAAAAGTGTTCTGATAAATATGAATCAATTACTCTTCCATCAACACCTAAAAATTCATCATTTTCATATGTCTTATTTACCCACTGTCTATTTGTTTCTTCAAACATAGCATTTAATCTATTTGAAAGTGCTTCATCTGGTCCAAATATTCTAAAGTTTCTTTCTTCTTCATTAAGTTTAAGTAAATCCCTTACATATTTACCTAATTCCATCATATCTTGAGCAACTATGCTTCCATGTTTTTTAACCTCAACACCATACTTTTTAAAATCAGGAGTTCTAAGTTCTTTTAAAAGTTTTCCTCCATTCGCATGCATATTTGCGCCCATTCTTCTGTTTCCTTTTGGAGTTAATTCTTTTAAATCTTTTCTAAGAGCACCATTTTTATCAAATAACTCTTCTGGTTTATAACTTCTAAGCCATTCTTCTAATAATTCTAAATTTTTATCATTAGTACTATTTACAACAATTGGAACTTGATGCGCTCTAAATGTACCTTCTATTTGTTTTCCTTCTACAACTTTAGGTCCTGTCCATCCTTTTGGAGTTCTAAGTATAAGCATAGGATAAGCTGGTCTTCTAATTCTTCCATTTTTAGCATCAGCTTTTATTATCTGAAGTTTTTCAACTATTTCATCCATAATAAGTGCCATTTGTTTATGAAGTTCTAGTTCATCTTTTCCTTCTAGATAATATGGATCCCATCCACAACCTTTAAAATAATTCAAAAGTTCATCATTTGAAATTCTTGAAAGAACTGTAGGATTTGCAATTTTATATCCATTTAAATGAAGTATTGGTAATACTATTCCATCTGTTCTAGGATTTAAAAATTTATTTAAATGCCAACTTGTCGCAAGTGGACCTGTTTCTGCTTCACCATCACCTACTACACACGCAGCGATTAAAGATGGATTATCTAATACCGCACCAAATGCATGTGATAAACTGTATCCAAGTTCTCCACCTTCATTTATAGATCCTGGTGTTTCAGGAGCAACGTGACTAGATATTCCACCTGGAAAACTAAATTGTTTGAATAATTTTTTTAATCCTTCTTTATCCTCTGTTATATTTGGATAAATTTCACTGTAAGTACCTTCTAAATAAACATTTGATACAATAGAATTTCCACCATGACCAGGTCCTGATATATAAATCATATCTAAATCATATTTATTTATTATTCTATTTAAATGTGTATATATAAAGTTTTGTCCTGGAACAGTTCCCCAATGTCCAACTATATTTGCTTTTAGGTCTTCTTTTTTTAATTTTCTTTCTAAAAGTGGGTTATCAAGTAAATATAATTGACACGCTGATAAATAGTTTGCCGCTCTAAAATATTCATCTAATTTTTTTATTTCTTTATTACTTATTTCTTTTGCCATTTCATCACACCTCTACTATATATCATTATATAATATTTACAAAATAATAACAATTATGTAACTTTAAAAACTAAAAAAACTTACTATTTCTAGTAAGCATTATTCCTTATTATATTTATTAACAAATTCATTTAATTGTTGCATTTTTTCATCTAATTTTCTTATGTCAAGTGAACAATTATACATTTCTTTTTTTACTTCTTCTGGTATTTCACTTGGAAATTTATATTGTACCTTGTGATCAATACTAGCCCAGAAATCCATCGCACTTGTTCTTATTTGAATTTCAGCTTCCACATGTTCAACTGTTTCGTTTAAATATATTGGAACTAAAACAATTAAATGATAACTCATATATCCAGTTGATTTAGGATTTTTTATATAATCTTTTTCTTCTTTTACTTTAAACTGCTTTGAACTTTTTATTATATCAACAATATCATATACATCTTCTAAAAAAGAACAAACTATTCTTATACCAATTATATCATGTACATGTGATATCATATTTTTAGTAGTTACTTCATAACCCTTTTTATTAAGTTTATCAATAATACTTTTTTCAGTTTTAAGTCTTGATTTCATATGTTCAACTGGGTTATATTTATTTTTAAATTCAAATTCTTTTATAAGTATATTAAACTGTGTTTCAAGAAGTTGAAGAGCGAAATTATATTTAAGCATTAATTCAGATACTTCCCTTTCATTTATTAATATATTATTCATAAACTTCTCCTTTCTTTTTTATAAAAAAATAAAGCAATCCTAAAATTGGATTACTTCTAAATTTATGGGCAAATAGGATTATAACATTTTATTAATTTTTTGTAAAGTACTTTTTTTAATTTTTTTATATTCTATAAATCATGTCTTGATAATATTCCAGCAGGTCTTTTCTTAAGCACATTAAATACTGGGAATAAACCAATAATAAGATTAAACAAATATGTACAAACTATAGTTATTATAATTATATTAACATTAATCAAAAACATACCACTTATATATTTTATTTTAGATAAATTATAAAGTATGTAAGCCATAAATACTATTCCTGGTAAACCCGCAATTGTTGTAATTGCAAATATCTCAGATGAAAACATTTTATAAATATCACTCTTTTTAACACCTATTGCTCTATAAATACCTATTTCTTTTATCCTAGACATAAATGATGATCTAATCATAAAGAATATTTCTATAAGTGATATTGCAAGTATTATTCCAGAAAGTATTAATGTACTTGTTATATTATCTTTTACTTCATCAAGATATTTATCTTTACTATAATTATAACTATCATTTATATTTAGATTCATACTTCTAAACTCTTCTAAAGTTTTCGATTTATCAGATGAATAAATTGTTAAATCAGATGTATTTTTTATTAAATTATATTTTATAGTATTATCATTAACAAAATAATAATTATAGTTATATTTTGAATCATAGTATCCTACAACTACTAATTTTCTTCCATTTATTTTTTCATTTATTTCTTTATTTAAAGGCATATCATCCTTATTAGATATATTTACTATAGTTTCATAATCATTTTCTGGTGTTCTACCTTTTTTAAGGTCTATTTTATCAGTAAAAAGTGAATACTTCATAAAATTATTTTCTTTTGTTTCTGAAGAATACATATTATTTGATGTATTACTAGAATTGTATATTATATCCAAAAATTTTGATTTATCTGTATAGATAGTTGGACTACTAGTATTAGATATACCAACTATTTTAAAATCAGGTAATGAATTTACTGATAACGTTCTATCAATTAATTTACTTGAATCTGTTATACCTGCCATTTGAAGTGATGAATCATTATCAAATGCATTATCTATAATCATTTTATCAACTACAACTTCAGTATCATTTTCTGGCATTCTACCATAAATCAAATCATCTTTATTAATCATTTCATAAGAAGATAATGAACCTGATATAGAATTTTCCATTTTACTTGTTTGATAATAATCATTTATATTAATTTTCATACTTACAAGTGAATCACCTGGTAAAATATAATTTATGTTTTCTTTTTGCTCGAATGACAAATAATCATCTACATTTATTTTCTTTAAATTAACAATTAAATAGTTTTTATTATATTTAACAAAATTTTCATCTTTAATATTAAATAATGCACAAATTGAACTAATAGAAAACATTATAAACATTGCACTTATAAAAAATCCAAGTAATAATATTTTCTTTAAAACAGGATAATCAAATACTTTCTTAAAACCATTTTTAATTAAAGTAATAGGATTAAATATAGATGAATATTTCTTTTTAAAATTACTATTTATTACATTTTTAAAATCAAAATTATACTTATCTATATCCTCTTTAGCAATACTTTTATAATGGTCATCAATAAGTTCTATACTAGAATTATCATCAATTACTTCTATCTTTTTATTTTCATTACTTCTTAAATAAATATTACCATTTTTAACAATTATATCTATTTTTACATTATCATTATTATTTCTATATATATTTATATCTGTATTATCTTTTTTTATCTCATCTATTTTTTCAAAATCTTTTAAATATATATTATTATCTATTTCGTAATCTAATTCATCATTTTGTGTATTTTCAAAATCTTTTACTGCCTTACCATCACTAAGTTCAATTATTCTATCAGCATAAAATCTCGCTAAAGACTCTTCATGAGTTACAAGTAAAACAAGTCTTTCTTTTGAAATTGATTTTATTATTTTCATTATTTCAAGTGAATTTTTACTATCCAAATTTCCTGTTGGTTCATCCGCTAAGATTATATCTGGATCTTTTACGATTGCTCTTGCAACTGCGACTCTTTGTCTTTCACCACCCGAAAGCATTGATGATGGTCTATTTTTATATCTTTCCATTCCTACTTTTTCAAGTACATACTCTACTCTTTTTTTAATCTCTTTTTTATCTTTTATACCAATCATAGTAAGAACTAAAGCAACATTATCAAAAACACTTAAATTATCTATTAATTTATAGTCCTGAAATATATATCCAATATTTATATTTCTAATTTTATCTACTTTGTATGAACATTTAGAACTTATTTTTTTATTATCAATATAAATTTTACCACTTTTTATCTTATCAAGACCACCAATTACATTAAGCAGAGTTGTTTTACCACATCCAGATGGTCCTAGAAATGCGACTAATCCATTATTTTTTAGGTTAAGAGATATATTATTAATTACATGTACTTGATTTTTCTTATGCCTATTAAAATATTTATTAACATTTTCTAAAGTAATCATATTTTATACCTCCTCTTTTATCGTACTTATCGCACTTTTTTTGAATAATTTTTTTGAAAACTTTTGACTAATTAAATATGACATCATTATAAGTACAATATATAAAATTGCATAATCTTTAAAATTAAGATAAGTAAGTATTGTATTTATAAACTCAAGATTAATTATGTGTATACTATTTAAATAGATAAATATCATAAATGAGAAGAACGCTAAATTTGAAACAGTAAGTAATTCAATTATAAGTAGCTCTTTTGAAACCTTTTTAGTGGCACCAAGCATTCTTATAACTCCAAAATATTCATTTCTAGATTTCAAAATAATATTGATTACAAAATATGAAATATAGAATATTGTTATTATTAAAACTATTTTTGTAACTGTTCCCATTATTTTAGTAATTTGTTCATATCCACCTGTTACTAAAGTATCCTTTATATATAAAGTTTTAAAACCAGCATCTTCAAGAGAAGATATTGTATTTCTTACATCTTGTACATCCTTAACAAATACACTACTTTGGTAATTTCCTTTATTAAATAATTTATTATAATCTTCAGAATTTATATAAATATTACCATTATTTTCTTTAAAATCAAGACCAAGTAATTTTTTCATATTATTTTTATTATAAACTTTACTAACATTTAATGATAAATTTTCAGTGTAATATAAATTACTAGCCTCTATATTTAATGATTGATTTATACAGTTTTCTTTAGGACAAGAATATTCTAAATCAGCTGAAATATATACATTATTAACTGGCACATTATCATTTGTTTTTATATTAAAATTTTCAGTAGTTTCATCATAATATTTATTTTGAAATAATACTTTTAATTTACTATAAGACTGATTTATTTGATATAAGTAATCATTTAAAAGTGAATCACTTAAATATACGACACTATTCCCATAAGCACTTTTAACATACTTAATACCTACTATTTTTATCTTTTTATTTTCATCTATTTCACCTGTATCATAGTTTTGAGCATATATATCTTTATTTAAAATGCTTTCATTTATATAATAGTCATCTTTATCTCCTTCTAATATGACTTCATTATCATTTTCTGGCATTTTTCCAAGATCTACTTTACCTCTAAAATTTTTAAGTTCATTTATAGTAGGTGAAATATAATAATTTTTATTATCTGTAAAACTTGCATTATAATCTAAAAGAACATCATTTTTAACTATATAATCAACATTTGAAAGTTTACTTATTTTATCATAATCATCACTCGTAAATTCACTTTTATCATTTTTCTTAATTACTATTCTTTTATCACTAGTATTATTAAATATATAATTATTGCCTTGAGTACTTGCTTCATATGTTTTCTTTTCTTCTTCAGCATACTCACTAATTACTGATACTGTCATAAATAGATAAATTAAGAAAATAAGTATAAATTTTGGAATTATATTAAATGTATTTCTAAACGCTAATCTTAATTTGTTTAAGAACGTAATATTTTTATAATCTATTTTACTATTTTCAGGTGCTGGATTAGCATCTTTTATTTTCTTATCCTCTAACACCTTTCCATCATGCATTTTTATTTTTCTAGTTACATATTTTTCTACTTGTTCATAATTATGAGTTACTATTATTACTAATTTATCTTTTGATATTTGACTAAGAAGTTTAATTATCTCCTCTGCAGATTTTTTATCAAGATTACCAGTTGGTTCATCCGCAATTATTATAGGTGTATCTTTCGCAAGCGCTCTTGCTATACCAACTCTTTGCTTTTGTCCACCAGATAACTTTGATACTTTTGTATTTCTAAATTTATATAAACCAACATTTTTAATTAATTCTAATACTTTTGGTTTTATATTCTTTTTCTTTTCACCATTAAGAAGTAAAACAAGTTCTACATTTTGATATACTGTATAACTATTTACTAAGTTAAAATTTTGAAATATATTTCCTATATATTTTCTTCTATAATCTTCAAAATCTTTTTCTGTATAATGACTTGTTTCTTTTCCATCAATATACATTTCCCCTTCTTCATATGTATCAAGTCCACTTATTACATTTAAAAGTGTTGATTTACCACTACCTGATTCACCTGTTATCGCAACAAATTCACCAATATTAAATTCAAGATTTATTTTATTAAATCCGCTAGCAATCACACCTTTACTATAATAAAATTTTGATACATTTTTTAATTTAATCATAATATTTCTCCTATCTGACAAACTTATTATAACACATACTATGCTTTACAATCTATAAATTGTGAGTTGCTTTTTGTAAATTTTAGGTTGCAAAAATAAAACATATATATAATTGTTAATAAAGTTAAAAAATAGACAAAATTTTAATATATTTCTGTATATTTAGGGGAGTTTTAACTAGAAAAAGAGAATAAAACAAGTGAGAGGATATTTTATGGTAAAGGCCAAAAATATTCTTATCCTAATGAAAGGAGGTAAAAATGGCAAAATTTTATACATGCAGAAATGATCGTGCATTTAAAGAGGTTTTCTTAAATCCTAATAAAATGTATGAAAAGAGAGTTTTATACATGTAAAAATGACAGAGCATTTAAAGAAGTATTTTTAAATCCAAATAATAGTGATTTATTAAAAGCACTACTTGAATTTATTCTTAAAATAAAAATAGATAAATTAGAAATTAAGAAAACAGAATTATTAAGTGGTAATGTAAATATTAAGGATAAAAGAGTAGATGCAATAGTTCATACTGGTAATAAAAAGATTGAAATAGAAATTAATTCACAAAATAAGGATTATCTTCATACTAGAAGTACCGCATATATTTGTAATATATATCAGTCTAATGCAAGTGTGGGTGATACATATAATGAAAATACTGACATAATTCAAGTAAATTTAACATGGGGATTAGGCAGAAATAATGATGAAATGAAAATATATAAGATAATGAACAAAAAAGGTGAACTATATGTTAAAAATTTCATAATATATGAAATAAATATGGATTATTATGATAAAATTTGGTATAGTAAGAATAAAGAAGAAATCAAGAAGAATCAATATATGATAATGCTTGATTTAGATAAAAAGGAGTTAGAAAATATGCCAAAAGATAAAATAGTAGATAAGTATATAACAAATGTAACAATAGTAAATAATGATCCAGAATTTCAAAAGTATATGAGTGAAGAAGAAGATAAAAGAAAAATACAAAATAGTTTGCTTTCAGAGGCCAAAGAAGAAGGTATATCCCAAGGTATAGAACAAACTGCTAAAAATATGTTAAAGAAGAATATGTCTATAGAAGATATTTCTGAAATAACAGGTCTATCAATAAACGAAATAAAAAGCTTAAAATAGAAATGCATTTTGTATGTATTTCTTTTTTTTGAACAAAATATTATTGGTGATAAATATGAATATTTTAATAACAGGTTCAGCATCTGGACTTGGATATAATGCTGGAATTAATCTTGCAAGAGAAGGTTATCATGTTTTTTTAACAACAGAAAATGATAAACAATTAGAAGTATTAAACGATAAAGTTAAAAATATGGACAATATAGATACTTTTAAATTAGATGTTACGAATAAAAACGATTTAAAAAAATTAGATGAAATAGATATCGATATATTAATAAGTAATGCTGCAGTTGGATATGGAGGTAGTATTATTGATATAGATACAGAAAAATTTAGACATAGTTATGAAGTAAATGTTTTATCAAATTTTGAACTTATAAAAAGGGTTATCAATAAAATGATAGAAAAAGGTAATGGTAAAATAATAATTATGTCTTCTATGATATCAAATATATCAATTCCATTTTTTGGGATATATGCGGGTACTAAAGCAAGTATTACAATGACAGGTAAATGTTTAAGAAAAGAAATAAAAGCAATAAATAAAAATATAAAAGTATGTGTTATAGAACCAGGGCTTTATAAAA
>ENA-OPEX01000166-OPEX01000166.1-human-gut-metagenome-genome-assembly--contig:-NODE-166-length-15795-cov-3.325095_pt1 | contig 15795 bp, 6 predicted proteins | sample MGYA00241303_ERZ501540 | MGnify/ENA primary metagenome ERZ501540 (study PRJEB25962, sample SAMEA2042431) | human gut metagenome | biome: human gut; feature: human-associated habitat; material: faeces...
GTGACGGCAAACAAAGAGATGTTTTCAAAGTGCTGGCACGAACTCGAAACCGCCGCAAAAGAGAGCGGCGCGGGACTCTATTTCGAGGCGAGTTGCGTGGGCGGCGTTCCCGTGATTCGCACGCTTACCGACTCTATGCAAGCAAACCGCATAACCTCGCTCAAAGGCATTGTCAACGGCACTACCAACTATATTTTGTCCAAAATGAGCGACGAGGGCGCGGATTACGGAACTTGCCTTAAAGAGGCGCAAAAACTCGGCTATGCCGAAGCGAATCCGACTGCAGACGTAGAGGGATTCGACGCAACGTACAAAAACAGCATTCTTTCCTCTTTGGCGTATCGCAAGCGCGTACCCGTTGAAAAAGTGTATCGCGAGGGCATATCGAACGTCGGTGTAGAGGATATTGCGATAGGCAAGGAACTCGGATACGAGATAAAGTTGCTTGCCATTTCAAAATTGACGGACGAGGGCAAAATCGAAGCGAGAGTACACCCCGCGTTTTTGCCGAAAAATCATCCGCTTTCAAGTGTAAAAGGCTCGTTCAACGCGCTGTATATTCACGGTGACAGCGTTGACGACGTTATGTTGTACGGTCGCGGCGCAGGCGCGTTGCCCACGGGAAGCGCGATTGTGAGCGATGTGGTGTTCGCCGCCTCGAAAGACGTGCACAGAAGATACGATTTCGAGTGCGAGGAAGTGGACGAGGGGTCGTTTGCAACCGATTTCAAATCGCAATACTACGTCAGACTTGCCGTGCGCGACAGCGAAGGTACGCTCGCCAAAATTGCGGCGGCATTTGCAAAAAACGGTATATCTATCCGCTCGGTTTTGCAAAAAAAAGGTAAGGACGGTGAGTTTTACGTCGTTTTCGTAACCTATGAGACGAAGGAAAGCAATATTAGAAAAACGCTTTCGCAAATCGAGAATTTCGACGGCGTGAACAAGGTCGTTTCGCTTTTGAGAGTCGAGGAATAAGTATGGTTTTGTTTTTTGCAAGAGGGCAAGCGGACAGCGACAAATTCGTCAAGTTTTGCTATGAAAACTACAAAGATATAATGTCGCGATACGGCGCGGAATTGCCGAGCAAAGTGGAAATCGTCCGCACAGAAGGCGAAAAACCGAGATTCGACACCGACAAGGCGTACTTCAATCTTTCCCATTCGGGCGGCGTGATGTTGTGCGGAATCTCGCACTCGGAAATAGGCGTGGACATCGAAAAAATCCGTGAAATCGACTACAAAAAATTCGACTTCATCGACGCGCAAGACGTAGAGGACTTCTTTGAAAAGTGGACGGAAAGAGAGAGTTATCTCAAATTCACGGGCGAGGGACTTTCGGGATTCAGAAAGGAAATCCCCGACGACGCGCACTTCGAGCATTTTCCCGTATGGGACGAATACCACGCTTGCGTGTGCGCCGAAGAACAGAACGTGATAGCCTACGAAATAGACATAAACGCGATAAACGACTAATATTTTGCGCATAGGCGCAAACAAGGAAAAGAGACGCTTGTTTTTTCAAAGCGAGTGGTACAATAAAATAATAAAGAGCAGGAGGGATATATGGTTCTCGACAAAATTAAAGACATTATGGAAACCGAACTCGGCAAAAATCGCAACGACGTTACGCTTGAGAGCGACATTATAAAAGATTTGGGACTTGACAGCCTCGACATCGTAACGCTCATTATGGCGGTTGAGGACGAATACGGCTTCACGGCAGACGACGACGAAATCGCCGCGCTCAAAACCGTCGGCGACGTTGTGAACTACATAGAGAAGCACACAAATTAAGCGCACAAATCATCGCTGAGGCAACGGAAACACGCAAATTTGCGTGTTTCCGAGAGCCTTGCTTGATTTTTGCGCTACTAACCGCGCACCATTGCTCAAACGGCGTTGCGGCAGAGTCAATCGCCCACGATGTCATTCAGAGCGAAGCGTGGGAATCCCATAAATAGAAATGAAAACTATTGGGGCGATTGACAAAAACCGCAAAAAAACAAATTCTGCGACGAACGTGTTGCAGAATTTTATTTTCAAAAAACGATTTGGCGAAATGGTTTTTGCGCGTTATTTGTTCTTTCTTTTTTGTTTGAAGAAGTCGGACAAGAGTTGCGAGCAAATTTGCCATTCGTGTCCGCCGCTGACAAGGACGGTGTGATTGAAAAGTCCTTGCTCGAAAAGATTGAGTTTCGAGCCGCAAGCCCCAGTCTTTTCGTCGTATGCGCCAAAGTACAGCGCGCGTATGCGAGAGTGTATCATCGCCCCCGCGCACATAACGCACGGTTCGAGCGTGACGTAAACGTCGCAATCTTCGAGCCACCAGTTGTTCACCTCTTTGGTCGCTTGCGAAAGAGCGAAAATCTCGGCGTGACATATGGCGTTGTTTTCTCTTTCCTTGCGATTTCCGCTTGCGCCTATAACTTTTCCGTCCTTGACGACGACGCACCCGACGGGCACCTCGTCGTGAGCCCCGCACTCTTTTGCGAGTTCAATCGCCATATTCATAAATTGCTCGTTGTAACCCATACGTCACCTTTATTGTGTTATTTTGAATGGATAAACCCTGTGTTCATTCAAAAACTAGAATTTCCCCCTTCCTCACGTGTTTCCCCTACCGCCGTTCCCCCTCTGCACAAGTTTGAGGGAACCCACGGCGTCCGCTCTGCGTGGGGCAACACTCAGCACTCGCATAGATAGGGACATTTCTCTACTTATGCCACTGCGCTTTGTGCGCCAGCTTCGCACCCAAACGGCGCAGTCGCTTGTACTTTCCGTCAAGCTCGGCGTTCGCTTTTCTCGCCGCCTTGCGGCTCGCGTTCCGTCTGCGAATAGGCACATTCCGTTAATAAGTACGCCTTGAATGAGTGTTTGTCAAAAGTCCGCTCTCAAGTTCGCGGACGGCGGTTTTTATCTCGTCTGCGAAATAAGTTCAACGAAAGTTGCAATCAAAGCCACTTTCAAGACAAAACGCCGAAAGTGTTTATTAACTGCGACAGTTAAACGTTGACATTGCATAGCGTCGGTCATAAAATATAAATGTAGCAAATCTATTTCTTGGGTGGGTATATCCCAACCGGTGGTGATGCCGTCTTTGAACGGACAAGTCCAACAGCCCCAACAGCCGATGCGGTGAGATTCCGCAACCGCCTGTAAAGTCAGACTGGGAAGGAATAGCGTGCAGACAAAAGGTCTGTTCGTTCCTTCTCCGTAAAAAACGGAGATTTTTTATGAAGAAAAACGGAAAATTTACTATCAAATTCATCGCGTACACGGGTATGATGACCGCAATCGTGTACGTTGCAACGCTCATCGGCGTATCCACGCCGGTTGCAAATTTCAACATCGGCGACAGTGCCATATTGATTGCCGCCGCGCTGTTCAATCCTCTCACGGCTATGATAGCGGGGGGCTTGGGTGCGTTCCTCGCAGACCTTACGACCTACCCCGTGACGATGCTTTACACTCTCGTCATAAAGGCTATCGAAGGCTTGCTTGCGGGCGTTGCGTTCACGCTCATTTACAAGTGGTTTGACAAAAAAGAGACCCCGACAAAGCGCGACGTCGCGCTCAAAATAACCTTTGCGACGATAACCTGCATCGTTTGCACGATGCTTATGGCGGTGGGGTACTACATCTGCAAAGCGTTTATGTACGGCACGCCCGAATCGGCGTTGACATCCTTGCCGAAAAACGTGTTGCAAGCGGTTGCTTCAACGCTTATCGCGGTGCTTGCTTTGTACGCCGCGCGCCTTGAAAAGATACGTCCGAAAACGCAACTAGTCCTCAAAGACAAACCGGTTTCGCAACCAAAAACCGATGTCGTTTCCGACGAAGAAACCGCCGACGAAAAGACGGAAAACGAGGACGAAAAATGATTGCGCCTATGGCGCAGCGATATTGCCTTGCGGCAGTGAAATGCACGCGACGCGTGCGTGAAATTGTGCCTACGGCGCAGTGAAATTGCGGCTTTGCCGCAGCCGCGGAATATCTAAATTATCAATCAACGAAATTTGCTACGAAATGACAAAAACAATGCTTTATGTGTGCAAAATGCGCATATAAAGCATTGTTTTTTACAATATGCGATAGTAAAACGTTGAATTTGTTATGTAAAATTTTCGTTCGTAACGGATTCATAATAGTGCGCCAAATCGGGATTCGTTTTTCCGCTTGCGTGCTGTAAGGCACGCGCCCACCAAGCAGATAATTTGGCGAAATTGCGGTTTGATTTTTTGTCCGTGCTTGAACTGATAGCGCAAATTCTCTGCGCGGTTAGCAGAGCAATAAATCGAGCAAGGCTTTCGGCGATACGCACACTTGCGTGTTGCCGTTGCCTTGCGATGATTTTTGCTCTTATTCTATCAAATTATCGTAAATGAGCGAATATGTCGTCGATGCCTTGTCAACCCAACTCTTGTACAGATATTTTGCAAGTTGGCGGTTGGCAACCACGAGTTTCAATTCCATAAGGGTGGTTATGTCGTTGTTGATGCGCATAATCACGGTGTAAGTGCCGTCGGCATTTTTGGAATAGTCGCAAAAATAGGATTGGCGTTTCTTGAAACGCATACGGTTGTCGCGAGCGTATTGCACGATTTCGTCGCGAATGGACGAGGGAATTTTGGTGAAGAACAGCGAAAGGCAACTCACCCCGTCTTGCGTGATGCCCAGCATATCGCTTTTCGGCACGCGGTAGATGAGGTTGGTGTCCAGAAGTTCGGACAAATACTGCTTGCACTCCATATACGACAGCCAGTTGTTGTCGGACGAGCATATGTCGAGGATTGTCGTTTCGGCAAGGGGAATCGCCATTTTGTCGAACACGAAAAGAATGACAAGTTTTTGAACCTTGCTGTCGAGGGATTGATTCGAGCCGAAACCTTCTTGCAAATATTCCATCGCGTTCCTCAAAAAAACAAAAATCCGCTTTTGCCTTGCAAAGAACAGCAATGCGGAAGCGATACGATATATTACATCGTATTTTTGAGGAAAACAAGCGCAAAAGCAAAAAATTTGTCGAAATACAATTTGTTGTAGTGAGGAGCGCGAAAATACACAAGGATAAGAACACAAACCTCAATTCGCATGTACGATTGTTTGGTCGATTGCGTGCTTAGCACGCATGCGGAAAAATTGAATCTACCATATGTCATTCCGAGGGAACGAAGTGACCGTGGGAATCCGGCGGAGCGAAAATGCGGCTGTCGCCTTGATTCCTACTTCGCAACGATGTTGCTTCTCGGAATGACAAACGACGATGTAAAATTAAGGAATTCTATATGATAAATTTGACTATTGACAATAATTTGAGTTTCGTGTAATATTGTAGATGTATAAAAATTTGCGCACATATGCGCGCGATGAGAGCGCGTACGTGCACACACCAACACCCGAGGTGGATATTATGAGAAATGGCAACAAATCAAGACAATTACTCTCGCTCGCAAGACTCGTTGTGCTTGCGCTTTGCTTCACAATGGTATTTGCCGTCGCGCTTGTTGCGCCCGACAACGATACTATTGCTGACAACGGTAAAAGCGATACCGCTTATGCGGCGAATTACACCGTAGATACTGGTGGATGTGTTCCGTATGATTTGGGAATTACCGCAGCGTCTTTTTCTTATTCCCCTTCAACGAATAACTGGGTTTTCGAAAGAAGTTTGACAAATATCAGCTTGAGTGCAGATGAGGAAACCGGCAGTGTCAGTCTTTACAAGCCTGAATCTACTGGCGTTAATGTTACGGTTGCGCCATCAAACAATAAATATGTTATTGAAGCGGATGGTAAGGCCACAAAAAAAATCTCAATAAGATCTCGTGCTATTTTTGATGTCGGTTCGTTTGTAAAAAGAATATGCGATTTGTGCACGGTTAAGGTTACTATTGATGCGACTGTTAATTATAATGATGGTGGTAGTAACAGAAAATCCGGTTCGCTTGCCATTGCTAACCCTGAAAAAGCATCAACAACTGAGCCTCGTGACTCATACAGCAATACCGTCACCCTCACAAAAAGTAAACCATATGTGGCATTTGAAACATACATAACACAAGAAGCTGCAGGCTTGGGTACTGCAATTCGTCAAGAAATAGTCTTTAACTCTATTAAGATTGAGATTATCCACGACGCAAAAGACGGTGCTGCGCCTATCGTTACGTCGAGATACGACGGCGTTGCGTCGACGGATGGCATAAACACTTGTGCGCCGTACATTGTAAACGCTAACGACGCAAGCAATCAGGCGAAATTTCCTGTTTATTATGACTCCATCAAAAACAGACTTAAATTTGACTCGGTGCAACACGGTTCGGGTACGTTGGCATCTTATACAAACAAAGCATTGAATGACACTTTGGGCAATATTCCCGGGAAAAGCAGTGTGACGTATTATAAGTATGTACAAACCGAGTTTGTCGATACGTTCAACTATACCGAATACGATTCGCTCGAAACGGCGGCTGCCGCTTACGGAAGCGACGCACTCAAATTTATAGGCATCGGCGATAAAAGCGTGAATATTTCTTCTGACGGCAATTTGACGTGGAACGATATGAGCGGCGTCGATTCTCGTGTGTCGGGCATCGCGACGGTCAAAATCGGCAACACGGTGTTCACGATTTCCAATGCGTCCGACATTAACACCGCAAAAGAGATTTTTATCTCGAAAACAGTTGACGAAACTACAACTTCCGTATCCGTCGGTTACGCAATCGTAAAAAAGACCAATAGCGCGAGAGTGGTCGTTTCAGTTTATTTCACAACAAACTGCACTTTGGAAACCGTTGTCACGGACAATGGCAATAAAGCGGTCACAACCACGCTTACCGTTTCGGGTATCGACACCACTGCGCCGAGCGATTCCAACAACTCGGGCACGAATATCTTCCTTGAAAATTATGTAGGCACAGACGGCTTGACCGTTTCCGCGCTAAATTGGTTCCGTCAAAACACGATTACGACGGACGCAAACTTCGAGATTAAAGAAGACGAGGCGGATGCAGGTTATTCGCCGTACATTTGGTTCTACACCGTTGACAAAGCGGACAGCATTTCCGCACTCAAAAATAAAAGAGAATTCGCAACTTATGCGGACGTCAAGTCGGCAGGCATATTGCCTATTGCGGCGGGCGAACTCACGTCGTTCACCTATGACTTTGTAAGAGGGGCGGCTTTGACCGTTGACGGCAAGACGTATCAAGGCAATCCGTCGGATATGGACGCCGCAAAGGGTCACGGATATTACAGATTTACGTTCTATATGTTCGACCTTGCGGGCAACAAGGGCGGCGAAAAGTCTTTCTTTATGAAGGTTGACTATGACAAGCCCGAATATACGCTCGATTTCAAGTATGATAAAGACGGCACGCCCGAGACCATAGAAGCAAGTCAAAACGGCAAATGGGCAACCGGCAACGTAACACTCAAATTCACGGTTACGGCGGGCGGTTTTTCTGGATTCACGTTTAGATTCGAGGATTCAAGCGGCACGATGCACGCGTTCGTCATCAACGGCGCGGGCGAATACGCAGGCGAAACCTATTCGCCCACGCTTTTGCGATACATGACCGCAAAGGCGACTTCGTCAGTCGAAAACAATACGCATACAGTCAATATCAACGGTCAGAATATAACGGTCACATATGGACAAGTGGACGGCAAGAGTACGTTTACGTTCAGCATACCAAAACCCCAAACGGGTCAATTCTTCTATGAGTGGGTATCGGAATTTTCCGCTTTCGAAGGTCAATACGCAAGCCTCAATGCAATTGACAGCGACGACAATAGCATAGAATATGTCGATGTCAACTGGAGCGGCGGCGTAAAAGTGCTTATCGACGTCGAAGCCCCCATAATGCCGGGATTTAGCGACGAAGAAGGCTTCATCGGCGACTTCGGCACGAACGGATACGAAATTCCGCAATCGAGAACGTGGTATACGTCCTCGTTTACGCTCGAGGCGTTGCTCGGCTTTTCCGACGCGATTTTGTCAACGGAATATGCAAAGGGGCTCAAAATTCACTACGGTATCAGCGTTGTGAAGAATTCCGATGAGTTGGACGCAATCAGGGATTTGGATATCGCAAATAATTACAGAACCGCAACCGACCCCAAAACTCAATTCGGATTTTTGAGATACATAGTCAAAAACGGCGAGGAACTCGACAGCGGCGGCTCAACCGATTTCACAGCCGACCTTTTGGCGGCGCAAAACGCAGGTATGAGAGTTATCCATATCTGGGCGGAAGACCAAGCGGGCAACTTGTCGGCGGTCAACAAACTCTATGTGTTAGTCGATACGACTTCGTACACAGTTTCCGCATCCGTAAAGAGCAATGCGAAACTCGAAAGCGGTTTTGCAAGCATTTCCGTTACGGACGAGGAAGATACGCCGATTTCAACGATTAAGAGAGGCGAAAAGATTAAATTCAACATATCGCTTGCAAACAGTTACGTCCCGTTCAAGTTTGTGCAGAACGGCAACTTGTTGCTTGAAAACTACGGCAACAATCGCGGCTGGACAAAGCCGAGCGCAAACGCAAACGGCAACCTCATTTCTTTCGATACATTCGGCAGCGATGGTGCGTCTTCTATAACGCTCACGTTCGACGACGCGGCAAATCTTTCCGACTTGCTCAACGACAGCAATAGGGCGTCTCACGCATTCGAATTGTCGGCAAGAAAGACAGTCACTTACAGCCTTACCAACACCAAAGTCGCGTATACGGCAGAGCCCACCGACGTCGCCAAGTGGATGAGTTTCGGTTACGAACCGTCCAAAAACTCATTTAAATACGACTTCGTTGAGGGTGAAAATGTCGTCGAAACGCCCACCACAGTCGGCGATTATATGGTGAGAATCTACATCCCCAAAGAGGACGAGAGTTTCGTCACCGACGATTTCGCAATGGACGAGGCGGGCAAACAAGTCTTTGAAACGAAAGAGTACAGTATCGTGCGAGGCAAAGTCGTCATCACCGCAACAGTCGTGTCGGCTACATACGGCGACAAAGTCCCGTCCGAATTCGATTATAATGTTGAAGGCATCGCCAAAGAAAAGATGAGCGGCGAGGGTATTTCCGTAGACCTCTACATCAGCGGCAACCTCAACTCGTACGGCATCTACGACGTCGGCGCATATCAGATTCTCAATAACGTCAAGTACACCTCGCAAGATGCGCAAGGCAATTCCGTTTCCACCGTCAAAAACTACGACGTCACGTTCGTAAGCGGCGAATACAGTGTTTCAAGACGCAGTGTAACCGTGGACGCGTGGAAAGCAAGCAAGATGTATGGCAATTCCGATCCCGAATTCAGATTCGGCGTAGCACTCTCTCAATTTGCGGGACTTTACGCTACAGAAAACGATATTCTCGACGAAATCTTCGAGGGTTACAGAAAAGACTCGGAAACGACGGCGGACGGATACGCAATCTACTTTGCGGACGGCAGAATCAATCGTAAATCAGGCAACGATGTGGGTGTGTACGCATTCGAAGCGGACGCAAACCTCTTTGACGTCAACAAGAACTACACCGTTCTCGTTCAAACTTCAAAATGGTTCTTCGAAATCGAGAAACGTATCGTCAAACTCGACGTCAGCGGTCAATCTAGCGTGTTTAAGTACGGCACGCCGGTCGATGACGCACTGCTCGCAACGATTTTCCCGACCTATAAGATTTCGGCAAGCGATATGGCGGTTGCAAGCAACATCGAAGCGTTGTTTGAAAACGGTTTGAAAATCAAACTCGGCGCGCTTCTCGACAGCACCGCACAAAGCGGATATTCCGCAACTTACAAGTACTCGATAATCACAGACGGCAATCTCGACGACGGCAACGTCAAAATCGAACTCGACACCGTCGCGGGCACCGATTACATCATCTATATCACAGTACAAAACGCAGTTGTCATCAGAGTCAAAGACGGCGTGAAATTCGAGTTTACCTTCGGTTATCGTTGGAACGAAAATTCGATTAAATACGACAAGAACAAGTTTGACGTCGAGGGTAACGTTCCCGCGTTCGATTCTGTCGTTTGGACGACGAGCATTGCAAAAGACACCTTGCTCGATGCAGGCAGATACATCGTCAACTTTACGGGAGTAAAACTCTACAACGGAGAAACGGAACTTTCCGACGCGGTGTTCGTTGAACCTGTTTCCGTCACAATCAATCCCGCAAAAGTCGTGGTCAATCCGACGGCTTCGACGATGAGCAAAGTTTACGGCGACAAGGACGACGTTTACGGCATTAGATTTGCAATCGCATCCGTAGGCGGTCAAACAATCGGCACGGACGGCAACTATGCAGGCTTTGCATACGCCGACATTCTCGCCGCAATTAAGGGCGCGTACGTCAGAGCGGTTTTCGACAATGCAGGTCAAAGACTCAGTTTTGCAAACAGATACGACGACGCAACCGACTCGAGCAACGTCATTTACGGCACGGACGGCAGATATTATAGTTTTGCCGTCGGCACGGAATTTTACAGCGACAACGCAAACTTCTCGGTTGAGGCGTCTCTCGATCCGAGCGCAAGATTCTCAATCGAGCAAAAGACGATTGACCTCAACACCAAGTATTTCGTAGGTTTGAGCAAGACGCAAGACGGCAATGCGGACGTTCCGTACGCAAGCAAAAACGTCACGATGTACGACTTGACTTACCTCAAAGTGCTTACAACCGACGAAGTGAATCTCTCTGCAACCGCTTCGTATGCCGGAAAAGAAGTCGGATCGTCACCTATTACGTTCACCAATCTCTCGCTCACGGGAGACAAAGCGCACAACTACAAACTCGGTCAAATCGTCAACGGCGGCAAGGATACCGTCCTAAACGGCAATCAAGACGAAGTTACCGCTGACATCGACGCAAATACGGTTGTCAAGATATTCTATATCTACAACGAAAACGTCGGTGAAGTCATCCGCATCTTGGCAGGCAAAATCGCACTCCTAAAGAGCGACGTGACCATCTCCAAGCAATACGACAACACCACAAACCTCACGATAAGCAACGTTTCCATCGCTTCGGGCAATACGACAGACATGCTCAATTCGGCAGAAAAATTCTTGATTGAGGAAGAAAGCAGTGCGTTTGGCGGCGTAAACGTAGGCGACAATTATACGGTGACCGTCACGATATTCTACGTCGGTATGCAAGATTATGAGGTCAACCAAGAAGACGAATATAAGGAAGACGACGTAGTAATCGTCAAGAACGCGTCTTACAACGGCAAGAGCGGAATCAAGATTACAATCAAAAATGTCAAGTCGCAAATCACAAAACGCATTATCGACAGAAACAGTTTCGACTCTCTCGACGCAGTCGATCGTGACTACAACGCAACCGACAACGTAGATATGACCTACTCGTTTGCACAAGGCGCGCTTGCAGAGGGCGATACCGCACAAACCGTTGGTTTGCAACTCAAAGGTTTGTCGGCAGGCAGGGATGCGGGTACGTACAGAGTGACCGTCGACAAAAACGCAACGAAAGTTTTGGACAACAACTACGCGGTCGATGCGGATTCCATCAACAACGCATACAAAAACATCAACGTCGTTATCTCGAGAGCAAGACTCGTTCCCGACGTCACGTTTAACCAAAGAGTGTATTCGGGAAGCAGTGAATTGAACTCTTCCGACTGGACGGCAAAGACCGACGCAAGCGGGAAAGGCGTATTTACGTTTATGCAGTATGCGGACAATCTCGCAAGCGAACTTGCGTTGTTCTCGTACGACCTTAGCAAAGTTTCGTTTACGCTCTCCAAAGAAGGCAAAGCCGACGCAAACGTGCAGGCAAACGGCAAGCACAACGTTATGGTGACCGGTCTTGAAATCATCTTTAACGGAACGGAAGAACAAAAACAAAAAGCGTTGAAGAATTACAAACTCGAAGGTTCGGTTTACAGCGCCACGGACAAGAAATACAATGAATTTGTCAACCTGACGTTCGGCGAAATCGCAGAATTCGAAATCATCGACGCGCTCGATATGAGCAAAAAGCAAATTCAACTCAAAGTCAATGACTTTGTCGTCAACGACAAGGTTTACGACGGCACGACCGACGTCAATGTCGTCATCAACATCACCGACGGCAGATTGATTGCTCAACACGCCGATTTACTCGAAGTGGTTGCGGCAGGCGCATTTGCAAGAAAGCAAGCGGGCGATAGCATCGCAATCGTGCTTTCGGCGGCAAAACTTCAAGCGAAAGGCACTCTTTCGGGCGAAGAACTCGCAACTGCACTCGAAGCAATCGAAAACTACGAACTTTTGCAATACAAAGGCACGATTACGGGCAATATCAAGGCTCGTCCGTTGCTCGTCAACGCATATCTCGGCGAGAGAGAATACAACGGCGACGAATCCGCAATCAAGAGCGACATCGAGTATACGTTCACCAATATGATTGCAGAGGACGAGAAGTACTATAATATTCAAACCAGAAACAACGCGTACTTCGACGACAGATTCGTCAACGTCAAACGTGACGGAGAAGGCAATCCGATTAAGGAAAACGGTCAATACAACGTCCTCAACAAGCAAGGCACGGCATACAATCTGCGCCTTACGACAATTAAGGAAAAATATACTAACTATACATTAGTATATAGTAGTAAAGAATTGCTCGCCGACAAGACCGTACTCGCATACGTTGCGGACGGCATAGTTTCCTACGGCGCACCCGCAGCGGGAATCGAAGCGGACGAATACTGGTACGCACTCGACACGACCAAGTACTACGTTGCGGCAACCGACGAAAACAGAACCGCATTCGCAGGTCACATCGTCGGCTTCTACAAGCATAACGGCGCAGACGTACTTATGCTTGAAAGTACTTACGGCAAAGCGAACTATGTCGGCAATGAAGCGGCGAACGGAATCAAATCCTTCGGCGAAACTGCGGACGAAATCAATTATTTGCACGGCGAAGGCAAGATTACTCAAAGATCCGTTTACATCAGAGCGAACGGTATCGAGAAAAACTCGACTTCAAAAGCGTTTGAAAAGTACTATGACGGCACGGATAAATTCTTCGGCGTAGGCCAGCACGAAGTCGGCGCGGGCAAGGATTACGACTATCAATACGCGGCAGGTGCGGTTGCAAACGTCATTCTCGGCGACGACGTGACGATTGCGGACGTTTCGGCAAAATTCGACAGCGCATACGCTAATGCCAAGTACGTCGTGTTCACGGCTTCGGGTATCACGGGCAAAGACGCTTACAACTACACAATCGAAGGCAAGACCGTCAGCACGGTCAACCTCGAAGGCAGAATCAAGCAAAGAATCGTCAACGCGCACCTTGCGGACGAAGTTGCAGACTACGGCATTGCCACCGGCAACCATACGGGCAACGTGACGTACAAGTTCGTCGGCAACGACGGCAAAGAATACGACCTTGTCAACGAGTACGCAAAAGAGTCGGCATTCTATATGACTCTTGCGGATTATCTTGCGGCAGTCGGACTGGAAAGCGCGGACGCAACGTTGTTTGCAAACAACACTTATTCGCTTGACAACGGCAGATTTGTCAAGGCGGCGGAAGGTGCAATCGGCGAATACATCCGTTTGGGCGGCACCGAAAACGACAGAATTTCGGCACTTCCGCAAGCATACGTTTCGTTTGCTTCCACAAAGCCCGACGCAGGCAGCGTGTCCAAGTCGTACAGATTAAGCACGGCAGGCAACGCAAAGAACTTCAAGTTCAGCCCCGTTTACAGCGACGTTGAAAACGGCACGAGCAAGGTCGAAGTCGCAAAGAAAGACCTCTACGTCGTCACCGTATCCAACGGATACACCGCAAACTACGGTCAATTTATCGACAAGAACGGCAAGTTACTTGTCAACGTCGAATTCTTGTATCTCGACAAGAACGGCAAAGACGGTATCGTGTCCGGTCAAACCCAACTCACGCTGTTCAAGAAGGGCAACGTAAACTACTATCCCGTCGCGCAACTCGGCGTGTACAATTCCGAAACGGGCGAAGTTACGGCGGCGACCGCAATGTCCAAGACTTCCGACAAACTCGGCGCAAACGAGTACTATGTGTTCTATCTCGTAGCACCCGACGGCGTTGACTATAACGAAGTGGTGAAGAACTACAACATCATTTTGGCGGGCAAGAACAGCGTTTCGCACAAGGACGTCGACGGAAAGTTGAGAACGGTGTTCGATATGTCCGAGCAAGGCGCAACCGTCAAACCGGAAACGGCAACACTTCAAATCGTACTTCCCAAACTCACGGGCGTGAGCGTGGGCAGCGACACCGAAAACAGTTTCACCTACACCTATTCCATTGACAATGACGGCAACGGCATCAACCGCTTGCACGACGTTGTACAAGGCGAACTTTCAACCGACGAAGTCATCTTTGTAGACGACAACGGCAACGAACTCTATCCCGTCAACTACAAAGAAACGCCGTATAGCGGCACGATTTACGTCAGACGTTACATCAACGCAGACGGCTCGTTTGTAGCACGCAAAGACAAGGACGCAAACGGCTACTACATCGAGTGGAACAGCGGCGACGTCAAGAAGGAAATCAAGATAGAAAAGGCGGAAGTAGGACTCAGGGCGGGAAATGTCAGCGAGTACTACAACGGCAAGGCTCACGCATACGTCAACGACGACAACCGTGCGGACAGAATCTCGTACAACATGCTCACCGGCGGCAAAACAACCACTCTCACCGACGACGACTACGAGATAAACTATCAAGTTTTCGATGGCAAAAACTACGTCGACGTTTCGCAGAATGACATTGTCGATGCAGGCAAGTACAGAGTGACGGTCAAACTTACCGACAACTTCCTCACAGGCACGATAGGAAGCAACTACAAGCAATCCACCTCGATTGCGGAATTCCAAGTGCTCAGAGCAATCGTCGAAGTGGAACTCAAACAAGGCAACTTCGCAAAATCGGAAGAATATGTTGACGGTTCAACCGTGTTGAAACTTACGGGCGAATACGCCGAAGGAAAGAAGTATTCAATCGACTACACCGTCAAGATGAACGCGGCAAGCAACGACCCCGAAATCGCAATCGAAAAGGGCGACACCAAACTCGTCGGTCTTGAAAATATCGCAAGCGCGGGCAAGTACTCGTTCGCAGTGGTCATCAGCGGCGATTACGACGCAAACAACTACGTGTTCCTCACAAGCACCGGCGTTCTCGAACTTACGACCAAGAATCTTGCCACGGCAGGCGGCTCGTCCATCACCATCAACGACGGTAAGGGAGTCGTCGCAAACAGACTCGAAGTCAAGGAAATCAAGACGGAAAACGCTCTTGCAAGCGATATGTCTTATCTCAAAGCGGTCGAGCAATACGTTGCGGCTATGAGCAGAAAAGCGGGCGTCGAAGACGCAAGGGTCGCGGCAGTGCTCAGAGTCAACCTCTATCTCGACGAATCACTCGTGACGTACACGGGAAGCAACACGACGATAACGGTCGAATTGCCTCAAAGCGTGAAGAATCTTGACGGAATGGCAGTCTATTACGTCAACTCAAACGGCGGACTTACAAGACTCACCGACTACACGGTCGAGGACGGCAAACTCACTTACACGACTGACTACATCAACGGAATCGTGTTCGTGGACGTCAATCCGCAAGGACTCGAAGCGTGGAAGATTTACGTCATAGTGGGCGCGTGCGTTTTGTTTGCACTCATTGTGATTGCGACGGTCGTCACGATTGTGGTGAAGAAATCCAAACTTAAAAAGCTTGCATAAAGCAAAAATCATCGCAGAGGGGCAACGGCAATGCGCATT